>ERZ791922.297-NODE-297-length-36813-cov-3.931035_pt1 | contig 36813 bp, 57 predicted proteins | sample MGYA00510134_ERZ791922 | MGnify/ENA primary metagenome ERZ791922 (study PRJEB30046, sample SAMN00792101) | human gut metagenome | study: EMG produced TPA metagenomics assembly of the A metagenome-wide association study of gut microbiota in type 2...
CCACCAATATCAAAACCACTATCATTACCACCAATATATAATCCAGACAATAATTCTAATTTAATATTCAATACATAAATTCCTTCTAACATAAAAATTTCCCCCTATCTTGATTTCTATCGAAAAGTTTATGATAAGCTACAACACTAGTAAAAAATTGATCAAATGCTTCAATATCTTTTTTTGACTTAATTGATTGTTCATTTATAGTATTTGATAAAAAATAATATAATACTTTTAATTTCTTAGGCATTCTACCAGCGTTATAAGCACTCATTGCAACAAGCATAAACATTTGTTTTTTAGCATTTTCAAAATCCTTATCGCTTTGCTTTAATGCAATTTTTACAGTATCTAATATTTTTCTTATTTGATGATTAGGAATATTTTCAAATTTTTTAGCATATTGATAAGCTAATTTTCCTGGTAAATATAATTCAGCATAATTTACATATTCAAAATGTAGCGGTTGATTGATTTTAGGAAATTTAACATAATTTTCTTTTTTATTATAATCCATCATTTATTCCTCCTTATTTTCTCTTGTAAACAACATAACTAATTTTAAGATCAAGACATAATGTTTTACATCAATGTCGGTTTTAACCTTAGTTAATCGATAGCGCATACTATCTAATAATTTTTGATCTTTAACATTTCTGTATAAAATATATTGAATACGTGGAATTAAACAAACAAATTCCATATATGATTTATCTCTTATATTACTCATAAGATTAAATAGCATTGTTCTAGAAAGCTTTCCTTCTAATATAAATTTACATATCTCTTTAACTTCAACTAACAATTCTTCAAATTCAACAAAAGGAACAGTTGTATTTAATAGCGTTATTGCATTTTTATCGCCATCTTTAGACATTGATAAGGCTTCTTCAGCCATTTGAACCCCAAAACGAATTGGTTTTTTATCGTTTTGGAAGTTTATTCCTCCTGAAATAGTAATATTTTTATTATTGGTAAATTCAGTAAAACGTTTATGAATTTCTAATGCTAATTCAACGATTGAATATGCTGAACCAATAATTACTAAATCATCTCCTCCTGCATAATTAATATAAAACATTGTTCCATTTTTTACTTTATCATCAATATTTTCATTGATTTTCAATGATACTTCTCGACAAATGTTTTTTATTTCATGTCCAAAGAAAAACTCCATTAATCTACTCATTGTAACATATTTTGAAATTGATCTCTGCACTCTAGGTTCGTCACTTGCTTTTAATCCAAATGCAAAAATTCCTCCTAAATTATCAACATCCATTTTTAATATAGCTAATTTTTCATCACCATATTGCGATGGTGTTAATTTTATTATTTGTTCAAAATTCAAAATATCTCCATAATTATTTAATGGTACTTGACTAGATAACATTTTTTCATTTCCAAAGCCAAAATTATTAATACTATCTACATACCAGCTAATTTCATCATCAATTAAATATGATTTATCATTTATAAATAATAATCGAACAAATCCTAAATCTAATGTTTCTATATTTTTAATATCAATTGTTTTATTAAAATCATAAACAATTCCAAAACTTTCATTTTTAGTATATATTTGTGAGATTTTTTCAACCATTTTACAAATAAAACATTGTTCACTTTTTGATACTCTACCACAAGTATTACATTTACTATTGAAATCAATTTTATCAAAGAAAAAATCTGCATCATCAATAATATCTTGATATTTGCGCATTTTATTTCTTCCTAATAAACTTTTTAATTCGATCGCTTTATCTGTTTGAAATGTTTCTAATTCTTTTTTATTTACAGGTAACATTGCATTTACAAAAGTAATATCAGTTTGAAAAAAATCAAACAACGATTTTCTAATTTTCTTAGATAAGTCCATCACTCTTTTTTCAATTGATTGATTATAAGGTAGTAATATCATTGAACCGCCACCAGTATTAAATAAAATATTACTAACAGTTAACCCAAATTCATTTAAAAAAGCATATGATATGGCATTAGTAATTAATCCAACTAAAATCGATCTTCCTCTTAATGCTTTAGATAATCCAGGTTTTGTTCCACTACCCTCAACAACTTGATAAATAAAACTTTGTATTCCAGAAACATCAATTTCTAACATATAAAACATCTCTTGATCATAACATGTTTTATCATATAAGCAACTTGCAATTGCTGAACTTATTTTCAAATGATCAAAAAGACTCACTGCAGATTTAACACCCCCATAAGTTGACGCTGGTACAGTTACTAAATATTTATTTAATAAATTATACATGTAATTATAAGCAATGAAATTTACTCTTTTTTTCAAGTAGATATTTTTCTCTATCTCATCAGCAAATTCATCAAACAATATTTTGTATTCATCTACACTTTCTTTTAAACTTTTACGAACAAAATTAGCATCAGGTATATTCATCTGATCTCTAGTTGATAATGAAAATATACTATTATCATTTTTTTCTTTACCAAAATGAACTTCACTTAAAACTGAATATAATCTAGCTGTAATAAAACTTCCTTTTTTATTTTCAGCTTCATTATCTTTAAGTTCATCTTGACGATCAATTGCAGAAGCAATCTGATCAGCTTTTTTGATAATATTTAAAAAATGTTCACTTTCATCGATATGATGATGTTCACTCGTTAACTTTTCAAATTCATTATTCATTTCTAAATATTTATTTAAAAAGCGTGAAGTGTATCCACTATGTAAATGACTATAATAATTACCATTTTTATGATATCTGGTAGTTTCAAGCTCTCTTCTGGATAAATCTGATTTTTCATAAGTACGCTGATAAAATTTCCCGATATCATGCAACAAAGCCCCATAAGCAACATCAATTAACTTATAGTCTTCCATATTTCCACCTACCTTAATTTATTAATTTCTTCAATTATTTTTTCATTCATTAGATTATAACTATCCCAATATTTGCTAGTATCAAAATTCAAACATGCTAACACAATCCTAATAATATTTACATAATCATCTACACTTTTTCCCAATTTTTTTATTATATCCTCTTCTCTTACACATGTAATTTGATGACTTGCAATATTACGAATTTCTTCTCTTAAGGAATTGAGCATTTTTAAAGATAATCGTAATTTTGAATCATCACCTAATTTTGCATATAATATAGTTAACATTTGTTTTTCTGATAAAAATGTATCGTTATATCTGCCAGATTTATTTTTAGAAAATTCAAAATCTAATATGTTTAACAATTCTTTACCTTGGCTGTCTTTATCCATTAATTGTCTTGTTAAATACATTACTCCTCTTCTATCTTTCGAACAATATTTTGTAATATTAATCTTGCAAATATTATTTAGAGCATATTTACATATTTCATATAGAAATGGTGTTATTCCACGAACAAAATCTAAGATTTCTCCTTTTTCGATTTTTACTTTTAACCATAAACCATATTCAAATATTTTTGCTTGTTCTTCATCTAAATATGGTAATAAAGATTTATTAGGACTTTTTAATATTTCTTTTGTATCAAGGTTATAGCGATCTAATGAAAATTTAATTAAATCTATAACATTTTTATCAATACGATATTTATAACTATTAACTAAATCATATGCTGCTTCATAATCGTATGATTTAATCAAATTAACTAATAACTCCTTTTGAATCTTAAAATTAAATTTATCGTTTTTTGAAAAATATGTTCTATCTTCATTAATATCATTATCACTGTTCAATTCCCAATAAAAATCTAAATCATAATTTTTCAAATCAACATCTCTTTGCCATTTCCCTTTAGTTGGATCATCAACCTGGATTGGTGTGAGTTTATATTTAGATAAAGCTGCTAAAATTTGCAGTGTAGCTTTCATTGCTGGAGTACCCGAAGAAACATTACATAATATTTCTACATCTTTACCATTTTCAATAATTATTTCATTGATAATGTTTTCAAAATCATCATAAAATTCATCAAATCTCTGTACATCTATTAATTCTGGTCTTTTAATTTTATACGTTTTAATTTTAGTATTTAAATGCTGATTTAATAACATAATTGATTTTTCATATCTATTATCTATTTCATCAAATTCACAAATTTCTTTTGACATATAAAAATAAATTTTATCAGGGCAATGATATCTTGCAATTTGCATATATGCAGCATCATATATAACATTATTTTCAAAAATTGTTAGTGGGTCTGATTTGCCTACACAAGTAAACAATACTTTCATTATACTTTAACTCCTCTCCTAAACTTATAGCTATAATATAATTTTATCATTCAAAAACACACTAGTCTAACAATGTAATAATTTATCATTATTTTTTGTAATCGCTTTCTATATAAAAGTAAGTATTAGTGTTATATCAACACTATTAAATAAACTAATTAAAAAAGGACTGATTTTGTATCAATTAAATCAATCCTCAATTAATATATTTTTACTTGTTATTTTCTTTATATTCTAAATATTCATCATATGTAGATAAACGATCTAAAATACCTGTTTCATTAAATTCAATAATACGATTTGCAATCGTTTGAACAAATTGATGGTCATGACTAGTAAATAAAATATTTTCTTTAAAATTAATCAATCCTTGATTCAATGCTTGAATTGATTCAAGATCAAGATGGTTAGTTGGTTCATCTAAAACCAAAACATTAGCTTCTGCCATCATCATTTTTGCAAGCATACATCTAACCTTTTCTCCACCAGATAAAACCGATGCCTTTTTCAATGCCTCTTCACCTGAAAATAACATTCTTCCAAGCCATCCTCTTAAATCTTGTTCATATTCATCTTTAACCGAAAATTGACGTAACCAATCAACTAATGACAAATCACAATCATTAAAATATTTAGAATTATCTTTAGGGAAATATGATTGTGAAGTAGTTACACCCCATTGATATGTTCCTTCATCAGGTTCCATTTCTCCCATAATGATTTTAAAGAATACTTCTGTAGCTTTTACATCACCTACAAAAGCAACTTTATCCTTAGGATTAATTGAAAAACTTACATTATTCAACAATTTAACCCCTTCTACTGTCTTAGATAATCCTTCTACTTTTAAAACAATGTTTCCTACTTCACGTCCTGGTTTAAAAGAAATAAACGGATAACGACGAAGTGATGGTTTAATATCAACCATTTCCAAGTTATCTAATAATTTCTTTCTTGAAGTAGCTTGTTTAGCTTTAGAAGCATTAGCACTAAAGCGGGCAATAAATTCTTCTAATTCTTTTTTCTTTGCTTCAGCTTTTTTATTTTGATCCTTTGCTTGTTGTAACTGTAACTGACTATATTCATACCAAAAATCATAGTTACCTACGTATAATTGAATCTTTGAATAATCAATATCAGCAATATGTGTACAAACCTTATTTAAAAAATAACGGTCATGGCTTACTACAATCACAGTATTTTTAAAATTCATCAAAAAGTTTTCTAACCAACGAATACTTTCTAAATCCAAATGGTTAGTCGGCTCATCTAATAAAAGAACATCAGGATTACCAAATAAAGCCTGTGCTAATAACACCTTTACTTTTTGATTACCATCTAATTCCTTCATCTTTAAATCATGTAATTCATTATTAATTCCTAAACCATTTAAAAGAATCTCTGCATCAACTTCAGCATTCCAACCATCCATCTCTGCAAATTCTCCTTCAAGTTCACCTAATCTAATTCCATCTTCATCATTAAAATCAGGTTTAGCATACAATTTTTCTTTTTCCTGCATAATTTCATAAAGTCTTTTATTACCCATTATTACAGTTTCTACAACACCTTTATCATCATAAGCAAAATGGTCTTGTTTTAAAACTGATAAACGTTTATTAGGTTCTAAAATTACTTCACCTTTATTTGGTTCAATTTCACCAGCTAAAATTTTCAAAAAAGTACTTTTACCAGCACCATTAGCACCGATAACACCATAACAATTTCCTTCAGTAAATTTAACTGTTACATTTTCAAATAAAGCTCTATCTCCATATCTTAAAGATACATTTTGTGTTGATATCATTAATCTATCTCCTTTTTATTAAAGTCATATTATTATGTCATAAAGTAACGATTAAATCAATACAATTTAACTTTCTTAACAACAATTGATCATTATAACATAAAAAGGTTAATTTTTCACTTAACCTTTTTAAACACTATTCACTTGGAATTATAACTGCAGCGATAATATAAGCAATAATTCCACTACCAGCCATGGCAAACAAAACAATCCAACCTAATCTAACTAATGATGGATCCAAATCAAAATATTCAGCAATTCCACCACATACACCACATATCATACGTTCACGTCTTGAACGATACAATTTTTTCATTACTGCACCTCCATTTTTATATCGATATCACCTGCATCACAGCTTACGCTTATTTTTTTCATTCCCCCACTAAAACTATAATCATCACTTAAGCCTGCAGTTTTATAATTTCCAATATTAACACTACCTAAATCACAACTTACATCATAACTATAATCTACTTCACTACCTACCATCATTGCTTCAATATCACCCACATCGCAATCAAAATTACTATTTTGACAATCTAATAAGTCAATAGCTGCCTTTCCTACATCAACTTCAACATTAAGATTTGTCGCAATAATTTTTTTAGTATCAAAATTACCCGCATCAATACTTACTTCAATATCTGTTGCATAAATATTTTCAGCTTCAAAATCACCAGCATCAATATTTATATCAACATTATTAAATTGATAATTAATCGGTATATAAACAGTTATCTTTTTATTTAAATTACTTAAATTAAAGATATTAAAATTATCTTCAATTATCAAAGTATTATTTTCATTAACTATCTTTGTAGCCCCATTACTACTTACTTTAATCATACTACCATCATATTCTTGAATCTTCACTTTACTAGCATCAACTTCAATTTCAAGATTGTTAATTCCCGCAAATTCATATTCATTATTATTAGATGTATTAACACTATTAAAATATGTACTCTTTAATTGTGAAAAACCACCAAGAATACTTCCACTGATCAATAGAATCAAGGCCATTAATAAACATCCTAAAACAAAATATTTACTTTTTTTCATACCATTCACCTACCCTATCAATCATTTCTCGACAAAACTTAATTCCTACTTTAAACAAATATGGAATAAGTTTTACTAACATTTTTCCAATCCAAAAAAATCCAAACGATAAAACTATCAAACCAAATCCTACAGCAAGAATAATTAAACTAGCACCCGTTAACTCACCAAGAATCATTATCCCTTTTACAAAACAAGCAACTGCTCCTATTAAACATCCCACACCAGCACAAAAACTACCTAATGTAACTCCAAATAATCCACCAACAATACCAATAACAACACCAAGTAAACCACTAAAAACTGGTATTCCAAAAATGACAATACCAATAATTATTAAAATCAATAATAATTTATTACGTTCTTGATTTCCTTTAAAATAACTTTCTTTTTTTACATCATCATTTTTAGTTTTAATAATTTCTTGATTTTGTTCAAATGATGAATTAGACATCCCTTTATCACCATATTCAATATCTTGTTCAAAATTTTCATTAATTCCAGCTTTAATAATAGCAGCAACTTTTTCCGGTGTTCCTAATTCATTAATTACTTGTTGTTCATTTTCAATTCCTGCTTCATCAAAATAATCTTGATAATATTGAATTGCCTCATCTCTTTCAACATCTTCAATATCTTGAAGCAAAAATGCCAGTTCATCAAGAAACTCTTTACGATTCATCATTATTTTCCCTCCTCAATAATTCGATTAATTTTTTGTACATAAATCGTCCATTCTTGACGATACATCTGTAATTGCGCTTGTCCTTGAGGTGTAATTTTATAATAGCGACGATTTCTTCCCTGATATTCTTGATCATATGTTTCTAAACAATTATCCTTTAATAATCTTCTTAAAACTGGATAAAGAGTTGATTCAGAAACATCAAGGGCATTTCGAACATCTTGTGTAATTTTATATCCATATGTTCCATTTGTTTCTTTAGAAACTACTGATAAAACAATTGCATCTAATAATGCGGCTCCAGTATTAAATATCATAGTAACTTCCTTTCTAATTATTTTACAATATTATATGATATATAATATTATTAGTCAACAAATAATGATTTTCACACAAAAAAAGGACTAATGTCCTTTATTTGTTGCATTCACCATTTCTAAATGCAGGATTAAATGCATAGTAATTTTTAGAATCTAAACGTTTTTTAACTAATTCTAATGCTTCAGCAAATCTTTGATAATGAACAACTTCACGAGCTCTTAAAAAACGTATTGGTTTTTTAATTTCTTCATCATCAACAAGAGCTAAAATATTGTCATAAGTTGTTCTTGCCTTTTGTTCCGCCGCCATATCTTCAGTTAAATCAGTTATTGGATCACCTTTGGATTGGAAATATGCTGCCGTAAATGGTACATTGTTAGCTCCTTGTGGATAAATACCCAAAGTATGAGTTACAAAATATTTATCATAACCTTGTTTTTTAATTTCATCAATCGATAAATTTGCTGTTAACTGGTAAATAATTGCACTAATTATTTCTACATGAGCAAGCTCATTAGCACATTAATGTTATATGTATAAAAATATACCTATTATTTATCTATTTTTTTGTATTTCTCTATTTCATTCATAATTCTTAGATTATTATAGATACGTTCAACATTTTTTTCTGTTCTTCGACAGTAGTTTTATATATTTAGCAAAGTGTTATCGCTTCACTTTTTTATTTTATATATCCAACTACTTTTGGATTGTCATATTCACTATCGCAAACATAAACTTCTGTAATTTTTGCTTTTCCATTCCACCAAGTTTTACAATTTGGATATTTCTTTTTAAATTTTTTTAATTCATCATTAAATTTTTTGATTTTCTCTTTTATGTTCATTTTTTATTACCTCTTTCCTTATTTTTCCAATATATCTTTACTTTTAATTTAATTTATTTATAATAGGTGTTGTAAGGAGGTGCTACTCCTTACAACGTTGGACTATATTATTTTTTGATTAGGCTTATAAAACTCTGTAACGCTTTACCGTTGCTTGGCTTTAAGCCTTTTCTTTTGCACCAATTTTTATAAACAATTATCAGTTCCATTTCTTAACACCTCCTTTCTACACTTATATAATAACCCATTTCGGGTTATTTGTCAACCATTTTGTAATACTTTTTGTAGTATTTTTAATCTTTTATTATTTACATATAACCAATTTTATATTATTATGTAATTGTAAGGAGGTTAAAATATGAGTATTGTTTATACCGATAATGAACATCTTATAATTGAAATAAAAAAAATAATGCTTGATAGTAAAATGACACAAAGAGAAATAGCTGAAAAATTAAATATTAAACCTCAAGGACTAACTAAAATACTAAATAAGAAAAATTTTAGTTTTGAAGATGCAAACAAAATACTAAATGCTATGGGGTATAAGATGTTAATAGAATGTAAAAAAGACACTTAATTGCTAAAGGTGTCTTTTTTATTGCGTTAATAACTACTAATAAAATTTCTAATACAAATGATATTCAAAAGGATAAAAACTATTTACTGACACTTAACATCCGCTATTATATCACTTATTCTATACCTAAATTAATTATCCTTACATTTATATTTTCCGCTGGTGTTTCATCGCATTCAAATGTTACTGTACCTGTTCCCTGTTCGGTAGCTTTAACGCCGCCTGTACCCGTATCAACAATTAGAATACTGTTAGATAAAACACCATCTACCGTTAAGGTTTGTTTTTTACCAACCCATTTAGTCGATAATAAAACTCCCCTTGATACTTTTTTGTCTGCTTTTGTCTGCTGCAGTTCTTCTACTTGCTCTATTACTGTTGTTGCTTTTTCTCCATCAATCGACTTGAAAACAGCAAAATATACATCCTGTCCAGCTTCTAAAGGGCTTGTTAATGTTACTGTTGTTTTAGTCTTAGTATAATGTTTACCTTCAATAAGCCATAAATTATTGACATATACATTCAATATATCTAAAGCCGGCTCATACTGCGGTATCCCGATTTCAACAACTTTTTGATTTGATTGAGTTGTTACAGTACTGTTAGTGTACTGTCTAAGTAATGTAGAAGTTGCTAATTTTTCTTTTAATGTCTGGAACCATTCATTAAAATCATTTTCACTAGCTGTTTGAAATTCTTTATATGCAGTTTCATACTGCTTGTATAAATCGCTTGTATCGACCTGATTTATTAATCCTGTTACATATCCGCATACCTCTGTATCCGGTATTGTATTAGTGATATTTGCCTGCGTTATGCTTTCTGCTAGTTTATTAATTCTAATAGTGCATAAGCTCATTTCTTCTACATTGCTGTCAATCTGCAGCGCTGGAGCGATAGGGTCGCTAGCCGGCACTCCTTTTTTTAATACGATACTAGCATTTCTTACACCTTCGTTTTTATCATTTCGTAGTACAATTCTATCTATACGATTCAAAATAACATCACTTTGATCTACTGTTAATGTAATATCTGCGGTATTTTCTATCCATTTCCCGTCACTGAAAAATGCTTTTCCCGTTGGTATTTTTACTTTCATGCCGCCGCTAGATGTTACAACAAATTTATCTTTGTAATTTTGCAGAACTCCGCGCGTAAAGAGCCCAGCAAAATACCTGCTCATTGTTTCTGCGTTATATTTTCTATCCCCGTTCAAGGAATTATAATACCCTGTAATTAATGTCATTATCACACCTCCCAAGTGCTGAAAGTCGGCACTATTCTATAACCGTTTTCGTTTTCACTTTCAATAATTTCTAATATCTTTGGGCTTGCTTCGATTCCGTATTTATCAACTGTCTGCACCGTATCCCCTAAATTATAATCTTCTTTATATCTGTATGTTAACGTTGTTTCTATTTCGCCGGAGTATTTTTCAATTTCTTTGTTTTCCGCTAACTTTTCTTCTCCGCGTTCAATTAATAACTTGTTATATTCATCAGCTGCTATCTCGTTATTGTTGCTTGAAATGTCTTTTGCATCTACAAACATTTCATAACGTTCCATTCCTTCACTATTGCCTATAGATTGATATTTTCTATCAGTTCCTTCACCTTCACCGCCGATTAACGCGGTGTTTTTAAAACTGATTTCATCATATTCATAATCAGTATTAATAATATTGTCGTATTCATCACTGAAAACTACATAACTGTTAACATCTTGACTGTAACTCCTGTTTTCACCTCGATAAAGATCGAATACTAAATACCCTTCATCATCCATAGTAATTTTAAAACCATAATCATATAATTTGCATATTTCTATAATCGTAGTTAACAGATTATCCCCTGTTACCTGCTTATCTATTGTTTCTGTAAATCCCTTTAAAGTACCTAATTGTAAATTAGGTATTTTTCTTTTAGAATCCGCTGGATTAATAGCATTTTCATCTATAAGCCTTCTAATAAAGCTTTCCGCTGTTTCATTAGTCTTGCTGTTAGTTTGTCTCCAGATTATCCTGCGCTCTAAAATGGCTTCTATAGAACGCCCAGAACACGCTATGACATTCCCTGTTTCTGCTGCTGTAGTTAAATTTCTTTTTTCAATAATCATTAATCTATCATCATCTTCTCTTGCCAGATAATATCCGTTTACAAGCGAATTGACTGTATTATTATCTGCAATGCAGTTTAATACAAAATCACCGGTTTCATAATATCTCTTTACCCATTCCAAACTTTTAAAGGTATCTAAAACATCTATAATTTCAAATGCTTTATTTAAAATAAACAGTTCCATGTTATACCCCCTCATAGCGGTTAGAATAGGTAAATTTGAAGCTTAAATTTTCTTCTCCGGCTTCACAGGTATAAGTAAATAAGTTATCGCCAACCTGTAAAGTTAGCCACTTATTGCCTTTTAAAATATTGTTAATAATATTTCTTGTCTCACCGTACCTGATCAATTCAACTTTTTTATTAAATTTATTTGTGTTGATTCTAATCACATCACCTAACTGCATTGTAAAATCAAGTCCAAAATATTCCCTTGTTTCCACATTGTATATGGTGGGCTTTATTACTTCACCGTTTGCAGTTAATTCTATAATCATACCTGTTTCAACATCACCGGCATTAAAAATATTTTGCGTTAATGCTTTATCAATTATTGAAAAAGGTATACCTTCTTTATCTATAGAAAAAGGGAACTCAAAATTATCTATAATATTAGCCATGTCTGCTACACTTTCGGCACTGTCTTTCAAATATGGGTCTAGGCATTTTATGCTTATTGAAATAAGCTGCTTTTGTTCAAATAGCGAACCGTCAAAGCCTTCAACAATACCGGCAGTTACTATATCTCTATTTTTATTTTTAAAGTATATATTTACCTGCTTTTTTAGCTTGAAATATGTATATAGCCTTTGTCTGTTTTCTTCAACGGGAAAAGCCGGTTTAATATCAATCGTAACATCTCTTATACCTACTCTTGCGCTGTTAAACGTTTCACCGTCTGCATTAGCAACAGCGCTAGAGTTAACTGCTGCCTGAGGAGGCAATAGTCCTTCAATCGCTACACTTTCATAGAATGGAGAGTTAGTAAGCTCTATTTTTTCTTTTTTTTCATTTTCTACTTCTAATCTAAACATTGCTTACTGCCCCTTCCATTTTTTAAATAAATTAATCTGCTTTTGCGTGTTTCTATATACTTCTAAGCTGTCTAACGCCTTAGGAGAAGTATTATATTGATTAAATGTAACATTGCTTATATTTGAAGATCCGGCACCTGCAAGCGCCATTTGTGGCGCCTGTTTAGCAATTGTAGTTTTCAGCTTAGTTTTAACATCATTTAAATAGATATTGCTTTTTATTTTTTCACCAGCCGCCGCTACTTCGCTTGTCATTTTTTCTACCGCACTAATAGCTCTGCTTTTATTTTGTTCTATCCCTTTTCTAATTCCCTCTGGTATATAAGAAGCAAGTTTCATAAATATTCTTGACGGTGATTTAATCTCTAAATTTTTCCTAAATATTTTTACCATTCCGGAAGCTAATGAAGCCATAGCGCCAAAAATCGAACTGTTTTTACTGCTTGATCCTTTTTCTATTCCGTCTGCAGCATGCGCACCGGCATTGTAAAATCTCTGGTATTCATTAGAAAATTTATCAGCTGAATTTTGCGCTAAAACTGTGGCGGCTGTAAATAACGGTGATCCTTTGCTGTTCATACCGCTTTTAACCGCTTCGGCACTGTCTGCCCCCGCCTTTGAAAATTGATCCTTTTTTGAATTAAGGATTCCCAATACCGCATTGTTCATTATATCCCATGCAGTTACGTATCCTCCTTTTTTTGTATCGACAGTTGAGGTCATTGCATCTAATTCATTTTGAACATTCTGGACTTTTCTTTGCTGCGATTCGATCTGCTGCAATTCTATAGTGTCGTTTGTTCCTTTGTATTTATCTTTTAAATACTGTAAATGTGCTTCTTCTGCCTGCTTCTGCTGCTCTAAAAGTGCCTTTTTTTCTTGTGTAGTAGTTGCTTTTTTTGCTAATATGCTTGTTTCTATTTTTGCTATTTCTTCTGCATTTCCGCTAGCTAATCTAGTTGCGTTAGCTTCATACGTCGCGATATCGTCATAATAGCCTTTAACTATCTTATTTTGCTTGTTAAACTCTTTTTCCTTTACTGTAGTATCATGTTCCAGCTGTGACCACTGATAGAATAGTCCGCTTGTTTGTGCTTCTACTTCATTTTTCCAGTCTGCGCCAAATTTTTTTACTAATTCAGCTTCTTTTGTCATTTTTTCAATATTGAGTTCTGTAAGTTCTGCATTTAATTTATTTGCTTTTGTCTGTGCCTCTAAAGACTTTGTAACTGCTTCTTTATAAGCCGGAAGCTGAGCTTCTATAATTATTTCAGCGCGCTTTTTTTCAATCATATTGTCAATCTGTCCGCTAAGCTCCTTATAACCCTCTATAACTCCGTTATTAAGCTTCATCTCTGTACCCAGCGCTGTGTTTAGTTCATTTAAAATAAACCCTACACGTCCTTCGTATCCGGCTTTTACTTTACCGTTCTGGTCTGTTAGGTTTTTTAGCTCATTATTTAATGCTTTTGTATTTTCAATTTCCCCTAAGCCGGAAGCTATGGCTTCCTTTTGAGTATTGATTATTTCTTTTCTGCTGGCTATCTCTTTATCCATAGCCTCTATATTTTTTTCATGCTCCGTTTTTTCGTTTGCTAGAGAAAAAATATAGCTTCCTACTGCAGCAGTAGCACCAATAAGTAAAGTAGTAACCATTCCTAAAGGGCTGGCTTTCTGCGCTAAATTAAATGCTTTCTGCGCTAATGTAGCGCCATTAGTAGCTAATGTATGTGCATTTGTTGCTAGTGTAGCCCCTTTGGTTACTCCCGTCATTAATATAGTTGTGGCTTTTGTTGCTACAGCAGCACCATTAGCCAGCAACTGTGCATTTTTATTAGCTAGCCATGCAGCAGCTAAACCGGAAACAAGAACAGTTATAGGCTTTAAATTGCTCTTAAACCATGAAATACCGCCCTTTATTTTATTAAAGCCTCCTGTTATATCATCTGCAAATCCTTCTATATCTGCGCTATCTGTACCTTTAACAATTTCATCAAATAAAGTTATAAAACCTTTTTTTACAGAAGCGACTATAGGCTCTGTTTTCTTGCCCATCATTGCCATACGATCATTAAAATCAAATGTAGCATTAGCACTATCTATAAGTGCTTTTTCATTTTGCTCATAGGCTTCCTTAACATCTTTTAATCCGTATTTAGATAAATAATCAAGTACATATTGCTGCTGATTGCCGCTTTTTATTGCTTTCTGTAACCCTTTATCAAAATCTTCTAAAACTGCTCCGCATCTTTCTAAAAGCTCTGCAAAAGGTCCAACAGCCTTACCGGTTGCTAAAGTCTCCTGCAGCCCGTCTGCGAGCCCTTCAAATTTAAGTGTATCTTTCCATTTTATTGAAGCTCCTAACAGCTGATCAGTAATATCATTAAGCAATTTACCGTCAAAATTAGCACTTAATAAGTTATTTAATCCTTCTACTCCTGCGCCGGTATCATTTGTAATTGCGTTTACTTCTCTTAGATTATCTTTTACATTATCAAATGACGATCCTGTAGTTTGCGCTGTTGCTTGAAGTTTTCCTAATTCTGCTCTATATTCTCTTGTTTCTTCGATTGAACTTTTTAAGCCTGAAATTAAATTATTTAAACCGTTAGCAATAAATCCGGCTATTGCCCCCTTGGCAATCGTAAAACCATCCGCCAGCTCACCTACAGAACTTTCGATCTTATCGCTGGTTTTTCTTATATCTTCAAGTTCTTCTTTTAAACTTCTTCCTGAACTTTCAGCCCTGCGCTGCGCTTCTTTTAATTCTTCCAGCTCTTCGTTATAGCTGTTAATCGAGCGTTCTGTCCTGTTTACACTCGCCTGCTGATTAGAAATAGTCGTTTTTAGCTTTTCTGCGGTATCGACTGCTTTATATTGCGCACGCTCTAGTCTATTTATTTCTTTGTTTAATTCTTTTACTTCGCTTGATTCTTCACCATACTGCTCTATTGCCTGCTGTTTTTTCTGCTTTAATTCATCTATATCATTTGTATATTTATTTATTAAATCAATAGTACTGTTGTATTGTTTCTGGTTCTGTGCTAATTTTGATTTTTCAGCTTCTAAAACAGTGTTCAGCTGTTTCAGTTTTGCGCTTACACCGTCTACAGAATCAGCCCAATTGTCAAGCTTACTTGCCGATTCATTAAATTCAGCATTAGCCTGTTTTATTTTATTTCTTGCTTCCGCTACAGATGTTTTTAAATCGTCTATATTAACTTCGTATTTAATTCCGTAAATACTTTCTCTATCTGCCATTCAACCACCTCCCGTTACCAATCGCTTACAGCGATCATATTTCTTTTTTTGCTGTTTTTTGTTTCCGGTTCTGCATCTTCATATTTATCATTGAAATTATTTAAATCCCTAATAAACGTAAATACTTCTATAGCTCTTTTATCATCTATAGTCATAGGGTCTAATAAAGGAAACTGTTTAGACAGCAGCATTTCAATTTCAAAAATTATTTCATAAAGGGAAGCTTTAACACTTCCCTTATCTAGTTTTTTCTATCTTTTCCGGCAATTCCTATTGTGCTGAATGTATATTTTCCTAAACTGATGATAGTATCTATTACTTCATCTAAATGTACTGTGTTATATTCCTCTTCTGTTAATCCTTTAAAAACATCTTTCATTAAATCTAAGACAGTATCATAGCTGTTTAATGCTAAATCATAAACTAAACTGATTAATGAAGCGTTGCTTTCATTTGTTTTAGCTTTTAAACATTTAGCTAGAGCATCTAAGTCTATAATTGTAATTATTCTTTTTAATAGTCCCATTTTTATAGAGTAGCTGTCTCTTGTATACGTCTTAACGACCTCGTCTAATTCATTGTAAATATTTAATTTTAATTCCATTGTTAATTGCCTCCGCTTACTGATTTTTCTGTTTTAGTTTCTTTTACATTGCTTTGATATGAAGCTGGTAATGAGGCAGTATCAGGATCATATACTTTTTCAAAAAACTTATCTTCCGTAACTGTTCCGCCTGCTTTAATTCGATAGAATTTCATAGGCTGATTGTCCGCTTTAGCAAATCTATGCTGTGTATAAATAGATGTTGCAGTCCATTCTAAATTAGTAGTTTCTGTCCCATCATCTTGAGTAATATGCTTTTCTTTACCGCCTGTAATTTTATTTTTATAAACCCAATAATACCAGTCTGTGCCCTCTGTATCTGTTGCAATAAAGCCAAGTGCTACATAAGGACGTTTTAAAGGTGTTCCAAAGTATTCTCCTGTTTCTTCACTAGCTTTTCTTCCTTCGATTTTACCGCGCACTATATCTTCTAAAACAGTTGTAATTAAAGAGTATGTATCCGCACCTTCTGCAGTTACAACTATAGCCGCCTGATTATCGTAGAAATCTGTTGCAGAGCTTTCTTCTGCTTCTCCCCCAATTTCTTTAACTCCTGCAAATCTAACCGGTGTATCATATGTTAGTGCAGCTTCTGTATCTGCTGTTAATGTTGCGATCATAAGTTTTCTAAGACCGCGTAAATTTTTAAATATATTTTCTGCCATTTTAATTAATCTCCTTTTCTATAAATATCGCTTCTATACTTCGCCCTGAATGGTTTTTAGAATCGCTGTATACGTCATGCCCTTTGCCGGATACAATCCAGCCATTTGCTATTAATAATTCTTTTGCTTTAAGCAAAATATCAACTGTCATCCGCGGATCGATAGAATAGAAGTTGATAGTGAAATACCACACATAACCGCTTTCCTTATTGTCATAATGATCAAGTGGCGGTGTATCAACATTCCAGACTGTAAAGAAATGATCGGGATATTCCTCGCTGCTGGTAAATGAGCCCTGCTCATGTACGTCATAGCCCAGCGTTTCTAATAATGTAAACAATTTATCTTTCATAGCAGTTTATCAACCTCCTTTTCTAGCGTTTCTTCTATCGCTGCCCTAACAGCTTTATTTCTTCTAATCTTCCTCACAAAATTAACCGGCTTCTGCGCTGGTGTTCCGCGGTCTAAAAATACAGCTGCTATACCGCCTTTTTCTATATCAAAACCTGTTTTTAGCGTTATTTTATTTCTAACATTTTCGACTTTTAAATTCTGCACTAATGCATCTTCGGTAATGCCTGAATATCTGTGCAGTCCAATAACTTTTTGAAATTCCTTTGTAGCAGCTTCACCGGATTTTAAAACTGCCTTTTCTATAGCTTTAGGAAGATCGCCGCCTAATTTTTCTATGTCCTGCAATATATCATCTACACCTGAAAATGACATAGTACAGTTTGCTTTTCCTTTTCTAGCCACGCGAACCCCTTAGCCTCTCTACTTTAAACTTCAAAAACTGATGCCTGTATTCAATATCCTCAGGCTCCCCTAGAATTGAAAACACCTTACCATCATCAAGACGTTTTAGGCGTGTATCGCTTTTAATTTCCGGTGTATACCACGTTTCTATGTTTGCGGTATCTTTTATACTTAATATCCCGTTTGCTTCGCTTAGTGTTCCGCCAAAGGTTAAGAAAGAACAGTTTATAATATCTCCTTCTTCCGGATATGTCGGGATCTCTTTTCCCTGAACTTTTGTATATGTAGGGTTTAATATCATAAACCCTACATTGAACGGTGCTTTTGGTCTATACATCTAATCAGCACCCTTTTTTTAATAAATCTTTATCAGGTTTTAATCTAAGATTTAAATACGCTGTAACCAAATTTATATACTCTCTATTGGCGTTTTTATCTGCTTCATTTAAAGCTTCATTTGAGCTTTTTAAAACTTCTTCAAAAGGCTTCCATGATGCTTCTGTATATTCTTCTTCTTTTACATTTTCAACTTTTTCTATAAATTTTTTTAATGCATTAATGTTATTCATAATTTTCTCCTTCTCTTAATTAGGCTTTTTTCTAAGCAATAGAAATGCCATTGTTAAATTTGTATTAGTCTGGTTTACTATTTCCTGATCCGCGCTAGGATCATCTAATACTTCTTTTGCTTTTGCTAACGCCGCTGCAAACTGCGGCCAGCTTTCCTCCGTATAATCCTCTTCTTTTAAATCCTTATACTGATTGTATGTTTTTTGTAATTGCGATTTATCGCTGTCAATTACAATAATGCGCTGCCATTTTTTGATGTTTACAGGCAGATTGGTATAATCGCCTGTAACATCTTTCCAATCACCACCGACTGCAGCTTTTGGGTCTACATCATTTTTTAATTCAATCACAATCCCAACCGGATACATACTGTCAAGCACGTTTAATTTTGTTGCGATTTTTTCAACCAATGCTGTTAGCCCGTTTTTATCCAAAAAGGAATTACCTGCAGCATTAACAGCATAAGTTGAAATGTTTTTAGTGTTAGGAAACTTAAAAATATTTTTTAGAAATTTAGGCATTTGCAAGCCCTCCTTTCTACCCGACAATTTCATTCCAAAGCTGTGTTATTTCTTCTTCTGTAATTGCAGTTGGCTCTGGAACTGCTTCCCATGTATATACTCCAGCAGTTGCACCGGCTGTTAATACCTTTCCGGCATTGGTTGTCCCGTTAGCTGGTACGTGTTTATTTCCGTCATTATTAGGGTGAGTATAGTTATTTAACCCTGCTAATTTTTGCTTTTCTGCTGTTGTGTAATCTTCTGTAGATAGCTGTTTTCCTTCTACTTTATCTACTTTATTTATGATTTTACCGTCAACAATTGCCCCGACCTGTGCGGAAGTTTGAAAACCACTATCGTTAGTTAACTGTGAAACTTTTGTTGGTAACTCACTTTTTTTAGCATATGAAGATAAATCTATACTTCTAGTTCCTAGCTTTTCATATTTATCAGTAAGCCACAAATATTCATCGTATGTATTTTGATCTTCATCGCTTGAGTTAGCTAATAAGTACAAGATTCCTTTCTTTCCTGTTGCAGGAAGTTCAGCTACAACCTGAGCATCAAAACCTGAGATTCCGCTGACAGCCTGTGCGATTTCTTGTGTTACTTCTGTTTTGATAGCGTATTTAGTTAAATCGATATTTACTGCTTTTGAACCATCTGGAGTTAAAACACTATTATTAACTTTAATTGATTTAATCGTTAACGGCTCTAATGTTGCTAACTTATTTTTTTCTGTTGTTGTATAATCGTTACTTGACAACCCTTTTCCTGATTCTTTAGCAACAAATGCCCCTGTTGCCCACGCTTTTATTTTTCCTGTAAAACTCGTTAAACCTGTTAGATCTAAAAATTTTGCCATTATTTTTACCTTCTTTCTATTTAAATAAATTTGCTATTTCCTCTTCACTGATAACTTCATTACCAGTGCCAGCTTGTAATTCACTAATTTTATCTTCTACTGATTTTCCTTCTTTTAATTGTACCGATTCCGCCATTACTAACGGGTAACCTCCGTTATTTTTAACTGATAGCGTATTTACAACAACTACTCCACCTTCAATACTTTGTGCCATTTAAATACCTCCTTTATTTTACTGTTACAGTCGTATTACCTAGACCGGCATTTACAGATTTATAAATGTCATAATTTTCTTTGTACCCGCTAGCATTAGTAAATTCGATAGTAGACACTTTAGTAAATCCTCCGTCGAAGCCACCTACATTGAATACGCATGATCCATATCTTGACGGTAAAGCATAGAAAATATGCTGTTCTGCTGCGGCATTTACAGTAAATGTTTTTCCTTTGCTCCCCTGTAGACCTTTTGTTAAACCTAAAATAAATGCACTGTCGTAAGCACCGCTAGGCGCTGCTTTTGCTCCCCAATAAACTCCGTTTACAAATGTTATGCTTGTAGTTTTTGTAGCACTTGCGTCTTTTTCGTCCGTAACCTTCAAGGTAAACGTCTTGTTTGTAGTAATGTTTTGTCCTGAGTATGTTTTAGTTCGTGTTGTCAATGGTGTAATTGATTCACTGTCGATTATCATTGTTTTTGGGTTTTTGCTTAATACCCAATTCAAGATAACATCTGTTATCTTTGTTCCCATCTCTACTGTGTTTTTGTCGTTAGTAAAAGAACTGATAGCGATAGGTTTATAATTAAATTCTTCTTTAGTTACAAAATATTTTTTTATCTGCTGCAACATAAAATCTAAGCCTACGTAATCTAGTACTTTTAATTTTTCTGCCATAGCTTTTGCCTCCTATTTTTCTAAAATTTCTTCTATTTCTTCAACCGCAATAGGATCAACGCATCTTTCATGCGGTGTTGTCGATTCCCCATCTTCATATGCAAGCTGTGTAACTCTCTCTTTAAAATAAGCTGAAAAATCTGTTTGACCGCTGTTATAGTTCCATAGATCCATAACCCCGCGCGTTACTGTTCCTATGCATTTTCTGCTTACTGCAACTTCTCTATCTACACCGGATGAAACCATGTATTCTATTACTTCTTCTATGTAGTTTTCAACAGTTGCATATTGATATAGAGGTGCGCCAATCATCTTTAAAATCTGTTCTGTAAACTGATAATCCATGCTGCCCTCCTTTAATTGAGCAGAGCCTATTTATTAGGCTTCTGCTCCTTTTTTGATTAAGATAACACCGTTTGTGTCAATTAATTTCCCGTCTAAAATCATTAAGCAGCTGTTTTTTATTTCGTGTGTATCACGATCTTCCCATTTATCAACTTTCATTTGCATGTTTGAGTTGATAGCATAATCGCTCATTTTAACAAATACAGCTACAACATCATTTGTAGTTGCTGTATCAAAAGATTTGATGCAGTCTTCTTCTACTTCTTCAACTGCTTTACCGCCGAATCGGTATTGTGTACCGTCTGCAATACCGTAATTTACACGACCGATCGGCTGTCCGTTTTTGTCAACCATGCCGTCGATGTAAGCATCGAAAGTACCTGCACCCATATAAAAATCACCGTTTCTATAAGCTAAAGGGATTTTTGCAAATACTTTCTTTTTCCATGTTTCCCAGCTTGTAAATTCACTTGGTTTTAAAGTAATTACCTGTGCTCCTTTAATTCTTGTATCTGTTAAAATACCTTGCATTTGTCCGCTTCCTGTACCGTTGAAAACTCCTTTTTCAACCGCTGTTACAATAGCTTCGACAGCTAGAGGCGCAAACAGATCCTGAAACATTTTTAATGTCGTAACATTAACTAATAAAGTCTGTGAAATTTTGCACTCTAAACCAAAATAGCTGAATGATACTTTGTCATTTGCAGTTAGCTTTTGCGATTCAGCGCCTTTCCCTTCTGTAATCCATGTAGCTGTAGGCTTCAACGATACAACCGGAATTTCAATACCTCCCTGAACATTCAATTTGCGGATTTTTCCATAAATACCGCCTCTTTTTTCTAATTTAGTTACAATTTCATTTAAAATTGTCGTAGGGATAACTGCTCCTGTATCGCTTGTCATAGTAATTTGATCTGCTCTTGATTCAACATTGATAGGTACCCCGCGGCATACATAATTCATAAATGCAGTGCGGTATTCTACAGTATCGTAAGGATCATCTGTCGTTTCATTGCCCTGCGGATTAGTTCCTCTAAATCCGTATGAAGCTAAAGGATCAAACCCTCCTCGCTGTTCATTTGCTTGATTTTCTAAATTGCGTAGCTGTTCTTCTGCACCGGCGATTTGACTGTCTAAACCTGTCATAGCTTCACTGATTTGCTGTCTTTCTTCTAGTGTTTCTGCTGTTACAAGCGAAGCCTGTAAAGCCGATCTTTGCTCTCTAAATCCGTTTAATAATTCTTCTAAATATTTATCCATCTTATTACCTCTTTTCTTATTTTTTTGTGTACATTCTTATTAATGCCGCTGTTTTAAAATCCCGTTTTTCCGGTTTTGGTTCTTTTTCTTTAGCCTTGCTCAATACCTCTTTAGCGTTTTCTAAATCATCTTTATTTCTTGCTGAAATTTCCGTACCCTCGTAGGCTGGAAAAGTTACAGCCGAAACCTCGAAAACTACTGCAATAGATTTAATTCGCCTTGTTGGATAATCGCTGTCTAGGTTTTCCCATTCTTCATCAGCGATCGAGAACATAAACGACATGCCGGAAATATCCCCGCGCAGTACTGCACTGTATAAGGATCTTGCTTCGTTGTTGTTTTCAACATCTAAGACAATAGTTACGCTTAATCCGTCATCTTCAATTTTTAAACTCATTGTTGAATTAGGTTCACTAGCTCTATGTCTTGCTAACGGAATTTTTGAAGTATCATGATTAACTAGAAACCTTACATCACTTAGATCTGTACCGTTTAAAGCTCCTCTTTCTATAACTTCTTCAAACCAGTACATATCTGTCCGCTGGTTAAATACAATCGGCTTTCCTGTCAAAATTTTTGTTCCGTTTTCACCTTCGCGGATTTCAAACGGTGCATTTAGCTGATAACTTCTTTTTAAAATTTCTTTTGCTTCCATCTGTTCACCCCTTTCATAGAAAAATAAAAGCCTGCCAAACTAGTTTTTTTAACTAATTCAGCAGGCTCTAAGGCTCAATATTAATGTCTATATTCTTTTTGCATTTTTTACATTTAAATTCTATTCCCTCTGCTTTTGCATTAGCCTTTACTTTAAAAAGCTTCTGTCTGCAGTGAGGGCAGCAGTACCACCCGTCAATTATCATTTCTGTACCTCTTTTTCTTCTTTATTTTTAGTTTTTAACTGATATTCTTTAGCAAAATCTACATCTACCCAGTTTAATGACTGCAGCCTTTTCCCTTCTAGTTCTTTTAAAGGTGCAAAGCCAAACGATACACGTTTTTCATTTTCATACAGTGTACCGGTAGGTGCTAGTAAATTCACCATTGCTATTGTATCCTGCATGTTTGCAAAGATAAGCTCTTTAGGAAATAGCTTTATTTCATTCCTATAGCCGGTTGCTTCTCTTTTAGTAAAGATTGACTTTGTAAACGTCTTAGAAATTCTAATAATATAAGGCTCCAAGCATAGCTGATACCAGCTTTCCAATACTTCTGTACTTGCATTTCCTCTTAAAATTTCGATAGGCGTTTTCCAATTTCTCAATATCTTATCATCAATAAACTTTAATGTAGCTTCATCTATAAGCTTAATATCTCTTTTAAACTGTACTATTTCAGCCTTGTTATCCATTCCCAAAATACCGCTATCGCTATTGTTAAGCTTATTTTCAAATTCCTTGATAGCTTTTTCCATTTTGCCATCATCAAGCATTGTGTTATATTTTACTATTCCATTAATTGCAAAGCTGATATTTAAAGCTTTTCTAAGCCCCTGAAGCAAAGTATCATACAACCTTACTGTATCTAAAATAGGCTCGTTGTTCGGCTGCCCGAACTCATTGCCACCCATCAAATCATTTACAGTAAAATGGTTTTTTTGATGAATAACTAAGTCGTATGGCAGCGTACTTTTATAACCGCTAGCAAACTCAAATTCTACATATAATTTACCGTCTGCAGCTTCTAAAAATGTTACCCTTGTCGGGTTAAGCGGATATAGCGCTACAAGCTTATCGTTTTCATATTTCTTATATACAAAGCTGTTTTCATTTACCAATAAATTAAACATAAACTTGGACATAAAGTCCGGAAATGTCATAAGCGGGTTAGGATCATCTAAAACGCTCTGTATATCTCCTTCAACCGGTATATAGTCATAACCGGTTTTTCTTATATGCTTTGGCTCTAATTTAGTCATTTCGTCAATGATTGCATATATACACTGCAATACTACATCACTTGCATAAATGTTATTTCCAAACTGACTGAATATCGGGAGCTGTCCGTTAAGCATTTTTGCATAAGTCAAGTCATTATCATTTGACTTTTCTTTTTCCTTAAAATTAAAGATATTGCTTATTGTTTCTTTTAAGCCCATATGCTCCCCCTTTCTATAAACTGTTCATAAATTCAGTCCTGTATCTTCTCAGCATTTCATATGCGATAATCAAAGATACAGCCCCGTCTATTCTTTTGCCTTTTTTCCCTTTTACTTTAATCGGCATCTGGTGTCCTGTATCCCATAGCTGCACCGCGGTATTTTTTAAACACCAGCGGTCGATAGGGTTATCATTCATATTGACCACTCCATCTTTTATATCTTTTTCAGCGAGCTTCATTGGTAAACTCATAACATATCTATTCTGGATCACCATTTCACACTCAAACTGATACTCTTCCATGCGTTTAATAAATTCGTTACTAAACTTCTGGTCATACCCGCATTTATAAAGCCTTAACCCGTACTCTTTATAAACCTCTGCAAACCAGTCGGCTATTTTAGAAATATCAACCTCATTCCCTTCGTGAATCCTTAAAATTCCTTTCTGTGCCCATTCTTTATATCTAGCACCTTCTAATCTATCGTCACTGTCCGTTAGCTTGCTTTCAGGAATCCAATACATCTGGTAGATGTATTTTGTTTTATCGCCCTGTTTCATTAAAAGCAGTTTAGCGCTGCACATGTCGGTTGTTTCTGCTAAATCGACACCGCCTAAACATATTGCACCTCTAAAATCTTCTAAATCATAAACAGCCGAATAAGCTAAATCTTCTTCCATCAGCCAGCTAGCGCTGTTTGCGACCTTAAAATTAAAGTCCTTTGAAAGTGTCATGATTCTGTCTTTAGCGCTTGTTCTGGCTTCATCAACACGATCGCGCAAATAAGACCACTTTTTAATCGCACCGATTGAGGGGTTAGCCTTTTCCCAATTAGGATTAATGCCTTCCGCGTTTGTTTCCCAAACTTCGCTTTCACTGTCCATGCTGTAGATCCAAGGCAGCTTTCTTTTAGAGCTCTCTGTTTCTACTTCGTTCCTGATAATTTTCTGGTATTCCTCTTTTGTCTGGTCTAAAAAACCGTTATCTACAAGCCCTTCGCTTCCAAACATGAATATTTTGTAGCTGTCTTTAGTAGAAGTAGACTGCTGGATAGGCTTATAAATCCCATCATCAAGCAGCGCCCATATTTCATCAATTCCGGCAAAATCAATGTTACGACCTTCTTTGTTACGTGAAGAATCGCTTAGCTTAAACATCTTATTGTTGTTCAACAGACATTTAATGCCTTTTTGATTTTTCCATGTTCTTACCTGCTTAGGATCGATCATCAGGCGCATTGTATCTACCGCCTGATAGCATATATCAGCGATATTGTCATTTGTTCCACTACATACTATGTCGCTTCCGTCATTTCCTAAAAACAGCTCAGCCAGCATTAGCGCCGCAATTGTTTCTGTTTTACCGCATTTACGACTTATGATAAGCAGAATTTCCTGAAACCTGTCTACCCACTCGCCGCTGTCCAGCGATTTCATTTTGAAGCTGTAAGCAACTTCTATAAGCGCCTTTTGCCACAAAAGAAGTTTCATAGGTTTGCCATAGAACGGAGCTTTAGTAAGCTTTACAAACGTTTCTATAAAATCAATTCTTATGTATGCCTCTTTTACTTCATAGCGATACTGCGGATCATGAAAATCTTTAATAAGATTATCCAGCTCCATAATCATTTCAAGACCTGCTTTAATCTCACCGCTTCTTATAGCTTCGCGATACTTATATAAGTAAGTATCTTCAAGCTTAATAGTTTTCATAACGCTCTCTAAGCATTTTTATACCTTCGAGAAGCGCATCTTCTCCTTCTGCTTCTTTAACATCAATCAGTGAAGTTAAAGTTTTAATGCAGTTATTGTACTGCTGTAAAAATTCTTTATACATCTTAGAAGCCGGTGTAGCTTTCTGCATAGCCTGATTTTTTTCGCTAACTCTAATAAAAGGCAGCTTTCTTAACTCTTCTAGCTTTTCTTCAAGAAAAACTACATCACTAACAATAGGTGTTAATACCGCTTTTAGATCGTCATTATCAAAAATATTTAATAACTGTTCTTTTCTGCTTATAACTAACACCTTCTTTCTCTATCTTTTCAAATCTTTCTGTATCTCTCTAAATATTTTCAAACTTTCATTTTAAATTTTTAAAAAATCTCAAAAAATGCCTCGCGGTGGATCAGTCCTTCCCCTTGCAGTCCCCTTTAGGCTGTTTTTTACAACCGATAGGGGCGGGTTATGCCTGATACCGTTCAAACCATTCCTCTATATATCCATTAAATTTATTTAATGTTTCTGTATCGTTAAAACGCTCTCTAGCATTGCTTAAACATTCTTCTTTCGTTGCTTCAACAAAGATACTAGAAGCATTTAAACGCTGTTCCAATCGCTCTCTATCCATCTTTAATGGATAACCGCCAATCACGTAAGCATTAGACCATTTGCCGCTGCGATACTTCACGACCTCTAATAACTTATCTCTTATTTCAAATACAACACTCTTATGCGAAGCTGTATTAGTATATCTTCTGTTTGTGCTTATCATTTCATGAATACTGTCAATATCTATAATTAAATCATTAGATGAAGCTATAGACTTAACATAATCATATTTGCCGGCACATGGTGCGCCATATACGATATATACCTGCTTCATACCCTCAAACCCAAAGCGTTTATGTATTTCGTTATGGCATTTATGATGCACTAACAGAACATTTTCTGGGTTTAAAGATATTTCATAATCGTTTACATTATCTTCTGTTAGCTCTGTGATGTGATGCCCTATACAGTCATAGGCTTTATAAATCGGTTCACCGCAGTGCTCGCAATAGATAAATCCATCATCCTTTAATCTTTCATCTTTGATTACCTGCAGCAGTTTTACCCACTGCTTCGATTTATAGAAATTATTTAATGTAAACATTTACGATACTCTTTTCCACTTATAATAAGTTACTGTTTTATCCACAAATGACATTTTGTAATTTATTCGAACTCTTTGACCGACATTCGCATTTTGATTCAATTCAACAACAACAACTCTTTCGTTATTATTTCTGTGTGCCCATGATATATTAAACATTTTTATGTATGCAGCTTCTACATGTCCATTACTCACATCAACGAACACAGTGTTGTTATTTCCGTTTTCATCAAGGTCTTGCATTGTAGGCTCAATATTATACTCGTTTTGAAATGCCATGACGATTTGCGACCAGCTTATAAGATCTATATAAGCAGTACCCAATCCCTCTTTTATCTCAGATGCAACAATCGTATAAGTTGGATGATTTTTTTCAACCAACTCCCAATTACCGCCAAATAATTCCTTTGGATTTGCGCTGTCAACACTCGTATAAGTAGAGTTAACCGGATAAATCTTTTCAAAAATAGGATGCTTGTTAAAATTTTTATCTATTCCATATACCTCCAACTAAACCACCTTCCATTAAAAAATTTAAAACATATTTTCTTCTTTAATTGTTTTGTTTAGTTCAAATTCTTTCTTTTTAACTTCCAGCTCTGCCGGATTATTGCTGTACCTGTCCTTTGCCCAATTTTTTAGTAAGAACTGTGCACAGGCAACAGAAGGAGCTATATATACTTCTTCTTCATAAAATTCAATCCGTTCTGTTTCTCTTAATCTTTTACCGTTTTCATACTCTACATTTTTAAGCTTCATAGCTTTTTTTATTTTATGCGTAAAGCCTAGAGCGCTCTTAAACATTGCCTGTTCTAAATCCTCTATAGCCTTGCCTCTAGAAGCCTTAATTAGTGCAGAGAACGCCGGATTATTTCTTTTATGATCGCGCCAAGTTGTATAAGAGATACCTAGATAACTAGCTATCTCTTTTTCACTTGTTCCTTTTGCTAGAAGCTTTTTTACTTCTTCTATACGCGGTAATATGACATCATCATATTTGTTTTTTCTGCCCATTTTACCACTACGCTTTAATTAATTTGCCTTGTCTAGCTAAAGCGCATAACTGCTCATTTTGTGAAGCAGTACCAGAATAATTAGTAATTCCATTAGCGTTAGCAATCTGTTTTCTATGTGTATAGCTACTATCTACCCCGATAGATTTAAGCCCGTCTACAATAGAACCGCTATTAAACGCTGGATAATAATTATTAGCTGGAGCCGGTGCTGGTGTAACTGATCCGCGCATAGCGTTTAATAAAGCTGTGTTTTGTTCCGCAGTACCAGAATAATTAGCAATCCCATATTGTTGCGCGTACTGTTTTCTAGCATTAAATGAGCTATCTTTACCGATAGATTTTAAATAATCTACAATGCTGTTACCGTTGTACCCACTATTAGGTTTTGCTCCTTCGCTTGGTGCTGGTTCTGTTCCTGTTGTCCACCCTAATGTTTTTAAAATTCCTCTTGCATACGCTCCACCAAATGCTTTTAATTCGCGATCTTCATCAAATGCTTGTAGATCTGTTAAATTGTCAATAAATCCTAATTCTGCAATAACTGCTGGGCATTTCGTAGTTCTAATAAACGCATAATAATCTTTACCATTAGAATTTTTCCTAATTTTAACTCCTCTTGAATTTTGCCCAAGCGCTTTTACTTGCGCTTCGATATTTTGTGCTAGTGTTTTCCCTGTTCCACCATTAACAGTATGATAGATTTCAAAACCATCTCCACCACCAGCATTGATATGAATATCAACAGCTAAAGCTGGATCATAAGCGTTACATTCTTTTACCTCCTCTGTTACGCTGTCATTTTCATCTTGATAACGCGACATCCTAACACTTATTCCGTTATCTTCTAAGTACTCACGACAAGCATTAGCAATTTTTAAAGTCATATCTTTTTCTCTCTGTCCATTAGCGATTGCTCCGCTATCATTCCCGCCATGTCCTACTCCTAAAAATACTTTTGTCATATAATTTCACTCCTTTACTCTTCATTTTTTATTGGCAGCTGATAAACTCTATTCATCATTTTTTCAGCTGTACCGTTGCCACCTAATTCTCTATAAGGTTTATATAAATATTCAAGTTCTTCTAAATCATCTAATGTTACAAACCCTATGATTAGATGTTTTTTGCAGCGATATATAATATCGTTATGAAGTAATCCTTTCATCCCATCTTTTAATGCTTTATTTTCTTTAGCACTCTTTAGTAACGTTTTAAGGATTAACGACATTCCCGTTATCAGCAGTCCAAATAAAAATTCAATCCAATATTTTAAAATAAATTCAATCACTTCTAACTACCTTCTTTGTTTCCTCTCTGTTTAATCAACTGATTTACATAAACAGAACATCCAGAAACTAAAATACCTTGTGTAATAGCTGTAAATAAAGCAATTGAAATTTGCTTATAGCCGCTTAAATCACTAGTTCCTATAACATATAGAACCGATAACAAAATTCCAGCAGCCCCTAAGCTTACAGGGATAAACTCATTTTTAATTTTGTTTGTTTTTTTCAAGCCAACCCCTATTACATAAATAACAGGTATTAATACGATCAATTCCGGCTTGATAAACTCCTTTATAACATTTTCCATTCATTCGCCTCCTTTTTTTAATTTTTGTTATACTAAAATCATAGTATTTATTTGACTGCTTTTCATGGGCGTTTTTTTGACACGTTTTTGACAGATTTTTGACACTTTTTTGACAGCTTTTTACACAATAAAAAAAGATATGATTGCTTTATTTAGCTTTCATATCTTTTCTTAGAAAAAAATTGATCTACTAATTTTTAAGTAATCCATATCTTTTTAAGATATGTTTTTTGATAGAATCTTCAAAATTTTCCGGTGAACCGTCAATATGATTCTTTTCTAAGAATTCTAAACGATATTTATACTTATATTTTTTTACAACATCATGAAATCCTATGTAGTTATGAGTTTCATACTGACTAATGATTTTTGCTCCGTGTCTGTAACACAAAACATTTTGCATAATGCTATCAAAATCACCTTCTATATTTGTTCCGTCTGTGGTGTTTGTAACATATTCCTCGCCACCTATAATAACAGTGGTTCTTGTTCCCCAGCCACTTCTAGCTTCTTCATACACAATTTTTACAGGTTCCTTAAAAATTGTCTGTAAAGACTTAACTAAAACCTTATCATGAATTTTTGTATTTATTTTTTTAATGTTTATTTCTTTTAATTTCATTTTTTCTTACCTCTTTTAACCTTTCTTTTATAAAGCTCTATCGCCATAGATTATAATAGCTATTCGTTTTATCAGTCTTCTACGTTGTCTATATAGCGTTCTTTTATCCATCCCAATTATTTCTGCTGTTTCATCATATGTATACCCGTCTACATAAAGGCGTTTAATAATATCTATGTCTTTATCATCTTTAATTAATTCTAAAACCTTATCTATTAATTCAATAACATTTCTGTTACTATCGTTAATTTCTTTTCCTAATTTTAAATCTTTATATGTTTTTAATAAATACACTACTTTTTCATATGGCTTTCTATTCTTCATTATAGTTTCTACTACCTCTAATGCTCCCACTTTTTATCCTCCTATTTTGAATTTAGTTTATAGCTATACGCAAAATCATTTCTAATTTTGCTGTAGAGCTCTCTAGCAACACTGTTTTTTTATAAAGTACTTGTCCAGATCGCTTTTTTTAAGTTTTATAACATCATGATATTTTCTTATATCGCCTTTTTGTTTTATATCAGCTGCCAATAAAATTGTTCCTTTATCAACGATTTTATCCCACTTATATAGTTTTCCTTTTTTTATTCTAACGAGCCTCATAAGCCCGTTTTTTTGTTTTTGCGGTACTATTATATCTTTTTTTGCTGTATAAGCTGCTACGCTTGTAATATCTTTTTCTAACTCTTCACTCGAAACAATTGCATAATAACCTTTGCTGGTTACAGTGCCAAACTCCCTGTGATGCTGAACATGCGAGTAAAAACTCGGCATATCTAAGCCCATAAACTTCGCGCAAACGTCAGCTTCTTCCGTTAATAATAGCTGCCCTCTGCTTGTGTATACTTCATATAATTTGTAACTCATCTTCTAACCTCTAAACATATTTAATATATGTCTTAATTTACCTTCTATAATTTCATAATCTTTCAATTCAAAACTCCCTAGTTTAATTAGCTCTCTTAAAGCCTTTTCTAGTTCATCTTCTTTATCTCTGTTATCATTCTCTACATAAATCCCATGATTATTTTTGAAGTTTCTAGCATGTTCAATATTTTTAGTGTGATCACAATTTTCACCGCTGCATAGCTGACATGCTTTGCGATCACATAAATAGAATATCTTTGTTTCCTTATTCATTCCACCTGCCCATAGTTCTCTTTCTTTTTCTTTCAACTTTTCTAATTCATCCATTGTCTTTAACTCCTGTTGAATATCGATTTAAATATTCATTTAAAAATTCTTCAAATTTTTTATCATACAATTTGCGTATTTCATCTATTAAAAAAATATTAAAATCTCTTTCTTTGAGCTTATCATCATAGTTTTTACTATTTTTAACTATACATAATTCCCATTTCAAACCATTCATTGTAAAATCTTTTGTTAAAGGTATACCCATTATAAATATTTTTTTATATATGTTTGTTTCAATTAAATTATTGTAATTGTAAAATGATATTATTTTATCGAATAACATTGGTGAAACTCTTATTTTATATTTTTCTCCATCTTTTTTTATAAGCTGTTTATGATACGCTAATTTAATATCATTTATAATTTGTTCGATCATCATCTTTCACTTCCTTTGAACCTTTTAAGGCTTTTTCTAATTCGTTAGTTTTAGTAATAATTTCATCTAACTTTTCACTTATACTGTTACTCATTTTTATTAATTCATCTATAATCTCCGCATTTCTATCAAATACTTTGTAATAATTCCTTTTTATTTTCTTTTTAGATGGTTTAATCATCTTTCGCTCCCTTTTCTACCTTGCAAAGTGGTTTAAACTCATTTTTAAGTATTTCAAAATTAACAGTGTCATGTAGCTTCCCGTCTTGAAGTTTTGTACATTGCCTGTAATAAGCGCATTCTTTGCCACCGTATCTTTTAATAAAATTACGATAACCCCTTATAGCAGGATTGTCAGCTATACAACTAAACGATACTCTATTCATGTTATATTTTTTAAATAAATCATATATAACTTTATATAAATCACGTGCAAATTCTATATTGCCTTTATCAAAACTTATAATTCCAAAACGATCAGCCGTCATTGTAATCCAATCAACTCCATATGATATATAGCCTATAATATTATCATTTTTGTCAATAGATACAAACTGATGCCATCCTTCATTATTTTCATCAAAATTTGATAATAAATTTCCAACCCATCCGCTATAATAAATATTTTTTTCATCATACCAACATTCTAACTGCTTTATTTTTAATTCATCTATATATAATTGTGCTGTTTTAATCACTTTCTTTCACTTCCTTTACCAACCATAAAATAAAATTGTTTCTTTTTCCCAGTTAATGGTTTTTAAAATAAATACAAGATTGAATATTGAATATTCATATAAACATGATTTAGTTACATTTTTATTATTTTCATCAATATCAACAACGCTTTTATAATGTTCCCATATTCTTATTTTGTCCTGTATCTCTTTTTTCACTTTATCTATTGATTTAATATCTTCATCTTTAATCGTTAAACCAAATATAGATATAACTTTTTCTTTTTCATCTACTAACATATCTTTATAATATTTTTTAATTTTATTTTTATAAATTTCAATAGCTTTTAGCACACCGTCTTTTCCTACTATAAAAGGAACATAATCACTAAAATATTCCATAACCTCAGCATTATCAAATAATGGATTTCCGGTATCATAAATTTGTTCTGCTGTATCTTCAAAGTACAATTTTCCAAATTCAAATATCTGTTCTTGATTGATAAGATCGTATAAATCAACATATCCATATTCTTTATTACCATATTTTTCTTTTAATTCATCTAATGATAACTCTTTTACTGTTTTTACATCTTCTTTATTTACTTTATAAAAATAATGTCTGTAACCCATATTTTCAGCTCCTTTTTACTGTCTATTTAACCCTATATTATCTTGATTCAATTAATTATCTTAAACTCTATATGTATCAACGGTTTTATCCTTTTTTCTCAGTAAAAAACTTTTGCTACTTTTTTACCGCTTATTCTTCTATATTTTTTCAATTTTCTGTATAATTTTATTGAGGTGATATATATATGCCTTATGTCAAAAATGAAATTTCCTATCTTTTTTGTCCTGCCATACATAAAACTATTCCTTATAAAATTTCGGTATATCATAGTGAAAAGAATATGTATGCTAATTGTGTTAAATCACAACATTGTATTTTTGATAATTGTCCTTTTCAAAAATGCAGGACAGATTATAAAGATGGAAAACTCGTTTTAAGAGATTAGAATATTATTCAGTCTCTTTTTTTATTTAATTGTTATATCATAAATTATCTCTTTTGGTATTTTTGTAACAGTTTGTATATGTAATTTTTTATCCTCTTTTTCTAACATTTTATGCTTTATTTCAATATGATTATCATAAAAATCTATTCCCTCTACTTCTTCATAATGAGCATATATACGTCCATTAGTTTTTAGCTTTAAATATCTAACTTCTATTTTCATTGTGTGTTACTCCTCCAGTTTCAAGCTATTTTCTTTATAAAAAACTTTTGATAGTTTTTTGATATTAAAATCCGTATATTTCAATATTGTTTATTTCTTTTTTTGGTATTCTGTTTATTGTTGTAATCTCTTTTTGTTTCATTTCTTCATCTGTGTAAAATTCTATTTCAACATAATCATCATAAAAATATACATCTTTTACTCTTGCTATTATCCAATCTACGTTTGTTTCTCCGTTACATTCTTTCAATACTACATTTACTTTCATTATTTGCTATTCTCCCTTAATCATCTCTTCAATATTTTCAACCGAATCATCCCAAATGGATCCAATGAAAGATGTCATATCTCTTATTTGTTTTTTATCTTTTCTTTTAACAAGTTGTTCTAAACCAATTAGCTTATGATATATATCATGTGCATAATCTCTTACTCTTTGCTGTTCTTGTAATTTATTAAATTCATCATATGTTATTTTCATTGTTTGCTATCCTCCTTATACCTCAACAATTTCAAGCTTTTAATTTTAAACTTCCTAATTCTTTCAAAATATCCATTTTCATAACATAAACATACATAAACAATTTTTTTACAATACTTATTATTTTGTTATACTCAAGTACTGTACCATCTATGTATTTAACCTTTACTTTCATTTTTGTTGTACTCCTGTAGTCGATTAATTAATCTTTTGTAATAATTTTCTTTACTATCTAAAATTTCACTTGCATCCGCTAAAGATAAAATCATAATTTCTATAGCTAACAATGCATCCTCTATAATTTTAAATGTATTAAAATCTAAATTATTATGAAATAAATAATCTCTAGCTAATTCTTTATGTATGTTAATTAGTTTTTCTTTTAATCTTTCTTGATCGTGTGCCAATAATATTTTCATTTAATCACTCCATACTTTCCTTTTATCTTTATATCCATATCATCACTTACTTTTTTAGTTTCATTTTCAAATGTGTGCCAGTTCCCTTTTGTAAAATGTATTGCTATTTTCATAGTACCGCCCCTCTGTCTAGTCTTAGTTTAATTCCTAGCACTACATAATCTTTTTTAACAAACTCTTTATCATTACAAATATAAGTTATTTCAGCATTAACATATTTACCTGTATAACCTTTATGATCAAATTCTTCTAATACAATTAGATCACCAACTTTAAAATTTCTATCATTGAATCTAACTTCAAATTTTTTAACTTCTGCCACAACATCTTTAAAATACTGTGGTTTTATTTTTAAGTTATGTACTCTCATTTCATCTACCTCCTAAAATAATATCTTCCCTTTTATTTTTTCTTCATCTAACGTTATTTCACCGCCAAAATTATCTTCTATCAGCTTTTCAGCTTCATAATAGCTAAGATTATAAGTAGCTATAAAATACTTAATCATTAGTTCCTTTTTCCATTCTTCTCTCATTTACTAACCTCTTAATATTTCATTTTTTCTAGTCTTTTCTTTTTCATTTTGTCGGTCGTTCTTGTATAAATCATTGTTGTATTTATAGAGCTATGCCCTAAAATATCTGCTAGTTCACTTAACGATCCGCCATCTTCGATATATTTAACTGCAAATAAATGTCTAAATGAGTGCGGGTGCACTTTATCAATCTTTATCCCTCTGCACATTCCAGCAACCTTTTTTAATCTCTTGTAAATAGTTGTATGATGAAGCATAGTGCCTGCTTTCTTACCTCTAAATACATAGCCCTCATTAATATTCATCTGTTTGCAGTATTCTTTTAATTCTTTTTTTAAATCGTTTCGTAAAATTATGTTTCTAATCTTTCCTTTGTTAGAGACCTGTATATAGTTAGTTTCAAGGTTTTCTACAGTAAAAGCCTTTAGCTCCTCTGCTCTAATACCCGTAAAACTGAATATTCGCATAATTAAATACATCTCATAGTCTTTCTTCTTAGCCATTCGCAGCATACGCTTTAAATCCTCGGCTTCTAACAGCTCTTCTAGCGAGGCGGTCTGCTGTATCTTAATATTCTTCAAAACGCGCTTAGAATAGAATTTTTTTAGCCTCTCGAAGTCGAATTCATCTTCGTTGGCTGTCATTTCGACATATTTTATAAATTTATTAACAATTACTATGTAATTGCTTATAGTCTTAGGCTTATACTTATCTAACAAGCTGCTTTTAAATTTCATTAAATCAGTTTTAGTAACATCATCATTTTCAAGTGAATCTACAAACATGTTTATTACGTGTTCGTAGTGCTTTAAGGTGTTTTTAGATTTTTCATCTAATTTCTCTTCGAGTAAATAACCATTTATCTTATTTTTAATTTCACTCTTTTTCATATGCTTACTCAAATTGTTCTAAAAATAAATTTAACTTATTCTTATCAATATCATTAATCATAATAGAATCATTATCTTCATTGCAGTTGTTTTTATTAGCTTCTTTTTCTATATAAGAATTCAAGTTGTATTCAATAGCTTTTTTAAAGAAATTAAATCTATCATTTACTCGTACACTTCTTTCATTTAAATATCTAAATATATGTACTGCATTAGAAGCTACAGCATTCGCTGGATAATTAATTATTAATTCATCTATATAATCGTTGTATTCTTCGATATTCATTAAATCTAGATCATTAAATAATTTTTCTTCATATAATCTATAAGTAATAGGATTTAATTTTAAATCTCGGCAAGCTTGGCTTGCTGATTTATCTTTATCTTTA
>ERZ791922.300-NODE-300-length-36336-cov-8.078664_pt1 | contig 36336 bp, 33 predicted proteins | sample MGYA00510134_ERZ791922 | MGnify/ENA primary metagenome ERZ791922 (study PRJEB30046, sample SAMN00792101) | human gut metagenome | study: EMG produced TPA metagenomics assembly of the A metagenome-wide association study of gut microbiota in type 2...
CTCCCCTATAAAAATGGCTATTTATCAACTGTTTGTTGTGACATAGCCATTTTTTAAAATGATGAAACGGGCTGCCAACTGGGGAAACCGGCCTAAAGATATTGAAATCACAGGCCTGGAGCATCTTCATTCTGCCAAAATGCAGAGTATGCGATCGGGACGTATTCAACATGCTGTTGGTGAAATCGCTAAAATGGACAACGTAGACAGATTGGAACTTAAAGTGATAGCCCGTGTTCCGGAAACGATGCATACAGTCATTATTAAAGGATATGATGCAGATGGCAAATGCTGCAAAGCTATCCTGGATATTGTCAATATTCTCCAGCCAACAGAAGATGCCTATCTGCTGGACTGCGATCTGGACCGTATTGAAGACAGGCGTCCTAAAGTGGGCGGACAGTAGTATATATACTATGGAATGACAACCAGGGAGGAACGACAAATGGGAAAACTAAAATATCGCATGATACCAGAAGGTACACTGAATGGACAGTATGTGCCGCTTAATATTATTTATATTGATGCCGCAGACGTGAAAAATGCCGGCCTTACCCCGCATCAGGCCTTTGATATAATCGCTGCAGGCATGCCGGACCCGGCAGGTTTAAACCTGATAGATCTTGATGCAGTGACAACGACCAGTGATGGATTAGTCGTTGAAGGTGCTATTATCAGCATGGCTGCATCCGACCGTGGACGGATAAACAAAGAATTTGGTTATATGGATATGAAAGATCTCAGCTATTATGGAGAAGAAGATATCAAACAGGAGCCGCATCTCCGGGTTTGGAAAGAGAAATATCCTGACCGCAGACTTTTTATGGGGCCGGATTATCACAAAAAGGTCATTCCTGTTCATAATGTTACTATTACTGGACGCGCTGCAAATAATAATGCTGCAACTGAAATGATGAATATTGTGACGATGGAAGAAATACTACTGCCTATTCTGGGACAATTTGAAATCATGAAGGGCGGCAAGGTTCTTCTGGGTCGGGCTGGCGAAATCATTTCTGTCGGCATTGCATTCGGTGTATCGGAAGAATATGGCCGTATTGTCTCCGGTGGCACATTTCATGCAGGAGAAACGGCTCATGGCTCTGGTGAACTTTCCAAGACTCTGAAACGTCATCTGCCTATTATTCTTTGTGAGAAACCGGTGCTGGCACGGTATATCATTCAGGCGCTGGAATGCGGCCTTGTACCGGGCCGTCATATTGGACAGTCTCCTGCTGTACTGACAGTAGCCAAGTATCTGCATAAGGACATAGATTTTGATAATATTATCCCCATTGCATATGAAGAACTGGCTAGTGTAGGTTTTACAGATGAATGGCTGCATAAAGACTTTCCACTGTTATCAAAAGAGGAAATTATAGCACGGGCAGATGAGCTGATTCCGGGGTGTGAAGATTATAAGATTTATCAGGCGGATGACCTGGTACAGGTAAAATATGCTGAATTTTAATCAGCAGTCATAGCGTAATATTTAGCGGTCCTTTTCTATATACCTGGAAGAGGACCGTTTAGAACAGACACTGTGTGTCGTTTCAGGAGGAATGTATAATGACTCAACCAATATATAAGACGATGGATGGAAATGAAGCAGCTGCTTATGTTTCGTATCCGTTTACAGAAGTAGCAACTATTTACCCGATTACACCTGCGACCCCTATGGCAGAGCATATTGATGAATGGTCCGCGCAGGGACGGAAAAATTTGTTTGGACAATCCGTCCGGGTCATTGAAATGGAATCAGAACAAGGCGCTGCTGGTGCTATGCAGGGGTCACTGGAAGCTGGCGCACTTACGACATCGTATACGTCTTCACAGGGGCTTCTCCTGATGGTACCACCTATGTACCGCATATCAGGTATGCTGCTTCCCGGCGTTATTCACGTTGCTGCCAGAGCACTTACGACGCATGCTATTTCTATTTTTGGCGATCATTCTGATGTCATGGCCTGCCGGCAGACCGGTTTTGCCATGCTTTCCAGCGGTAGTGTTCAGGAAGTAATGGATCTGGGTGGTATCGCACATCTGGCGGCTATCAAAGGGCGCGTGCCTTTTCTTCATTTCTTTGATGGATTCCGTACAAGTCATGAAATACAAAAAGTAGAAGTCATGCCCTATGAAGTGTTTGATCAGCTTATGGACCGTAAGGCTGTACAGGAATTCCGGAAGAGGGCACTCAATCCGGAACACCCCGTATTGCGGGCTACGAATCAAAACCCGGATATTCATTTCCAAAACCGGGAAGCCGCCAACCCGTATTATGAAGCATTGCCGGATATCGTAGCCGGTTATATGGAAGATATCACCCGGATAACAGGGCGCATATATCATCCTTTTACATATTATGGAGCAAAAGATGCCCGGCACATTATCATTGCAATGGGATCTGTGTCCGGAACTATCAGAGAAACTATTGATTATCTCAACAGCCGGGGAGCCGGGCTGGGCTTTATCCAGGTATATCTGTATCGTCCATTTTCAGCCAGATATCTGCTTGCGGCGCTGCCGGAAAGCGCAGAAATTGTTACGGTTATGGATCGTACGAAAGAACCGGGATCATTTGGAGAACCTCTCTTTGAAGATGTTAGTGCTGTTATATATGAAAGCCGGCGTCCGGTGCAGGTATTAGCCTGCCGGTATGGACTGGCTTCTAAAGATCTGACACCGGCTGGAATTCTTGCTGTATACGACAATATGAAAAAGGGACATCCGGAAAATCATTTTACTGTAGGAATCACTGATGATGTTACAAGGCATTCTATCCCCGTCGGGACGCCTCTGGATGCGGCACCTAAAGGAACGGTCAGCTGTAAATTCTGGGGTATTGGTGCAGATGGAACTGTCGGGGCTAATAAAAATACGATTAAGATTATCGGGGATTATACAGACATGTATGTGCAGGCATATTTTGAATATGATGCGAAAAAGTCTGGCGGTGTAACACGTTCCCATATGCGGTTTGGCACACAGCCCATCCAGTCTTCCTATCTCGTGACCACTGCTGATTTTGTTGCCTGTCATGCTTCTAGTTATATCAGCCGTTATGATATCGTTTCAGAAATCAAAGAAGGCGGTACATTCCTTCTCAACTGCTCCTGGAAAGGTAAAGAACTGGAACAGCATATCCCGGCTGGCGTACTGCGTACCATTGCCCGGAATCATATCCGCTTCTTTACAATTGATGCGACGAAGATTGCCAGAGAGATTGGTCTTGGAAGCCGGACGAACACAGTACTGCAGGCAGCTTTCTTCAAGTTATCCGGAGTTCTTGATGCAGAAAAAGCAACGGAATATATGAAAGATGCTATTAAAAAGACATATGGCGCCAAAGGAGATAAAATTGTATCCATGAATTGTCAGGCCGTAGACCGGGGCATTAGTGATGTAACCGAAGTTGCCGTACCGGACAGCTGGCAGAATCTTTCCGATGACGTATCGGAATCGGTTGCAGCTACAGGCTATTTAAAAGATATTCTTCTGCCTGTCAATAATCTGAAAGGGGAAGAATTGCCAGTCAGTACGTTTTCTGGGATGTATACCGATGGTACAGTACCGACTGGCACGGCAAAATATGAAAAGCGAGGGGTTGCGGCTTTTGTACCTGTGTGGAATCCTGACAAATGCATTCAATGCAATCAGTGCAGTCTCGTCTGCCCTCATGCGGCAATCCGGCCATTCCTCCTTGACAGACAGGAAACGGCTCAGGCTCCGTATGAAACGCGTCAGGCTCATGGCAAAGGTATGGAATCATATCAATTCCGTATACAGGTATCTGTTCTGGACTGCACGGGATGTGAATCCTGTGTCAATACATGTCCGGCAAAAGAAAAGGCTTTATCAATGCAGCCTTTGGAAACACAACGTCAGGAAGCGGAAAATTGGATGTTTTCCATGGATTTGAAAGACAAGCCAAATCCGGTCAGCAAATATACTGTCCGGGGAAGTCAGTTTGAACAGCCGCTTATTGAATTTTCAGGTGCCTGCGCCGGTTGTGGGGAAACACCCTACCTGAAACTGGTTACCCAGCTTTATGGAGACCGCATGATTTTAGCTGAAGCAACAGGATGCATGCTGGCCTGGGGATCTTCGGCACCAGCTATTCCCTATACTAAAAATAGTAAAGGCCGTGGTCCTGCTGTATCCAATTCACTTTTTGAAAATAATGCAGAATATGGTTATGGTATGTTCCTGGCCGTCAGCCAGCAGCGGGAACGGCTTCTGGATCGGGCAAAAGAACTCGTAACCAGTGGAATTGGCGGTGAACTGCAGGAAGCGCTCCAGGCCTGGATTGAGGGCTATAATGAAAGCGACGGTACTTTTGAACGGGCAGAAGCTGTGATTGCGGCAGCACGAAACGCTGGCGATACGGGACGGTTGTTCTTGGAACATCAGGATCAGCTTTCCAAGAAATCGGTCTGGATTTTTGGTGGAGATGGCTGGTCTTATGACATCGGCTATGGTGGTCTGGATCATGTCCTTGCCCAGGGCCAGGATGTCAATGTACTTGTTGTTGATACAGAAGTGTATTCAAATACGGGCGGACAGGCATCAAAATCAACACAGATCAGTGCAGTGGCCCAACTGGCGGTATCTGGCAAAAAGACAGGTAAAAAAGAATTAGGCCTTATGGAAACACAGTATGGAAATGTGTATGTAGCTCAGATTGCCATGGGGGCAGACCAGAATCAGGCTATCAAAGCCATTAAAGAAGCCGAATCCTATCACGGCCCTTCACTGATTATTGCTTATGCACCATGTATCAATCATGGCATCCTGAAAGGAATGGGACAATCCCAGTTGGAAGAAAAACTGGCGGTACAGAGTGGATACTGGCATTTATACCGGTATGATCCGCGACGCGCAGAGGCCGGGCAGAATCCATTTCAACTGGATTCCAAAGAACCATCAAAGGATTTCTCGGAATTTCTGAAAGGGGAAAACAGGTTTGCATCTCTGAAGCGTACATTCCCGGAACAGTACGAAAAACTGAGTGTACAGGCAGGCATTGCAGCCAGAGCAAAATATGAAAAATATAAAAAACTTGCAGAAGAATAAGGAGAAGAGCATGGAATTATTTTCTAACTGGAAAGAACGAAGTGTAACACATCTGGATGTGACCGACAGGAGGCTTTTTTATGGAAAGCACATCATGCTGGCTCATAATACGGTGCATCCCCATACAGCGATTCCCAAACATCATCATCCTCATGAACAGCTTTTATATGTCGTATCTGGTGCCTGTGATATTACTACAGACGGACAGACAAAACATGTGGAAACGGGTGGGCTGGCATGGTTTCCGGCAAACTCAGAACATTATATTCTGAATACAGAGGATACTCCTCTTATTGCCATTGATATTTTTTATCCTATACGGGAAGATTTCATTGAGGCGGAGAAGAAAGGAATATAAAGGAGGCTTTTATGATACGTGTCGGAATAGACAGCGGCAGTCAGAATACGAGAGCTGTACTGGTGAAAGATAGACAGATCCTGAGTTGTGCCACTGTGCCGACTGCATTTGATGCTAATGCTGCTGCACAACATGTATGCAGCATGGTCCTCCGTCAGGCTGGATTTGTTTTACAGGATATAGAAGGCGTGGCTGTCACCGGAACAGGTAGCCATTCTGTTCCATTTGCCGACTGGCAGGTTCATGCCGTATCGGCAGCAGCCTGTGGAGCGTATACGATTTTGCCTGCAGAACAGACGTTGCTGGATATGGGAGCTGAAGGCTTCCGGGCTGTTCATATAGATCAGGACGGTCTGATTGCCGGCTATGAGACAAATGATAAATGTGCCGGTGGTGCCGGCACATTTATCGAAGCAATGGCACGGGCATTACAACTCTCTATTGAAGACGTCGGTTCTTGTGCCCTGCAGCACCAGAAATGTCTGCCCATGAATAGTCAGTGTGTTGTTTTTGCCGAATCGGAAGTGATTTCACTTATCCATCAGCGGGAACGAAAGGAAGACATAGCGTATTCCCTGCACGCTGGTATCAGTGGACGTATAGCGGCTATTGTACGGCGCCTGGGGATACATGGCACGTTAGTGTTTATTGGCGGTCCGGCCAGAAATCCAGCTTTGATACAAGCTCTGGAACACGAACTGGGCGTTCCTGTCGTCATACCGGAAAACAGCAGTTATATCAGTGCATTGGGGGCAGCGTTGCAGCCGGAAGACCGCAGACAGGGGGAATAATATGGAAAAGCAGGAATACTGGCGCTGGCAGGAGAACTGCTGGCAGCGGGAAGAGCCGGTTCCCAGCGGAGCTGTCCTGACAGCTGGTGTCGATGTCGGTTCAACCAGTACGCAGGCGGTTGTCCTGGCTGATGGAGACATTGTATCCTATGTAAACATGCGTACCGAATCGGATAGTCCTGACTCAGCAATAGAGGCAATGAACCGGGCTTTAACAGGAACGGGTCTGGGAATATCGAGTTTAGCTTATTCCATCGGTACTGGATATGGGAGAGTAAACGTACCATTTGCGGACCGTACGGTTACTGAAATTACCTGTCATGCCCGGGGAGCCCGCTATATATATGGACCATCTTTGCGCACGATTCTGGATATGGGCGGTCAGGACTGTAAAGCTATCCGATGTGATGACAGAGGCCGGGTTGTGTCATTTATGATGAATGATAAATGCGCTGCCGGAACAGGAAGGGGAATGGAAGTCATAGCCAGTCTCTTATCGGTGCCAGTCGGAGAAATCGGTCCTTTATCTTTGTCTGTAACGGAAGAACCGCCACCTGTATCGAGTATGTGTGTCGTTTATGCTAAATCAGAAGTAACCAGGTTGTTGCGTTCCGGCTGGACAAAAGAAATGGCTCTGGCGGCCTATTGTCAGGCTACAGCCAGACGTGTAGCCAGACTTCTGGAGCGTAACGGCATAGAAGAAGATTTTGGTATTACCGGTGGGATTGCTAAAAATTCCGGCGTTGTAAAACGGCTGGAGACGATATTGGGACTACATGTTCTTGTTCCATCCCTGGATACACAGATTGCGGGGGCCCTGGGAGCTGCACTGATTGCCAGAGATACATTCATAAAAAAGAAAGAGAGGGAATCACGATGACTTATGACAGACAGCTGCTTCTGGAACCATCTATAGGAAATACTGTTGTAGATGACTGGAAGAAAGAAGGAAAAAAGGTAATAGGTACCATTTGCTGTCACGTACCGGAAGAACTCATCTATGCTGCAGGTCTGCTGCCGTACCGCATCCGGGCTACAGGTTGTCAGGATGACAGTCGTGGCGAAGAATGGATGTCCAGCTGGGCCTGCAGCTACTGCCGGTCCTGTTTGCAGTTTCTCCTTGATGGCCGGTATGAGTTCCTTGATGGCATTATTTGTTCTGATGGGTGTCTGATGGCCGGGCGTATTTTTGACAACTGGATTTACGCAGGCGGGAAAGATGAATCCTATATGATGGCTCAGATAGGGGCTCCCCGCGTCCGCAGTCAGCAAAGTCTTGATTTTTATGTTCAGCAGCTTACTGCTTTGAAGAAAAAACTGGAATGCTTTACAGGAAAGAGCATAACCGATGATACAATCAAAGATGCGGTGGCTGTATATAATAAGACGCGATTTCTGATCCGGAAACTTTACGAACTGCGTAAAGCGGAATATCCACAGATTACAGGTGAAGAATGTCTAAAATTGACATTGGCGGCTATGTCGCTGCCTAAGCCGTTATATAATGACATGCTGGAAGAAAAAATAAAAGAAATCCAACAGCGTCCGCCACTTCGTGACTTCCGGGCGCGTCTCATGATTATTGGCAGTGCATTGGATGATCCGGCATACCTGAAAGTTATTGAAGATGCCGGTGGACTTATCGTAACGGATCTTAATTGTTTCGGCAGCCGGTATCTCTGGTCTTCTGTTACTGTGGAAACTCCGGTTCTGGAATCCCTGGCCAAGGCGTATCTGGAAAATATAGTTTGTCCCCGCATGGTAGACATGCATACGGATATCCTGCAGCTTATTGTAGATATGGCCAGAGAATATCGTGTTGACGGTATTATTTTTACAAAAATGCAGAATTGTGAATTGTGGGGCTGTGAAGGATTGTATTTTTATCAAAAACTGCAGGAAGCCGGATACCCGGTCCTTAATCTGGAGCGGGAAGAAATCATGACAAGTACAGGACAGTTGTCCATCCGGGCAGAAGCTTTCGTAGAAATACTGGAGGAGGAATGAGGTATGGCTCAGAAAGTAAATTTTCTTAAAGACATGAGTGCTACCGTAGACGGTATTCTGAATCATGTCCGTCAGAAGAGACCGGAACAGGCATGGATGTCAGAAATCCATAAAGCTGTATGGGATCCCCCGGCTTTTGCCCATGATGAAGGGAAACGTTGGATTTTAAAAGGTTATTGCGTGCCGCCGGAACTGACAGCCGCTTTTGATTGTGCGAATCTGCTGATTGATGCTATGTCTACCCGTCTGGCAAGTCAGGTGGAACGGACGAGCAGATATATTGATCTGGCAGAAAAATATGTGCCATCAACATTATGCGGCCTTGATAAAGTGGATCTTGGAATTATGCTTTCCGGTGATTTTTCTGATAAACCTGATGCATTTATTTATGGTACGGTCCCTTGTGATAACGCTCGTGCGGCTTTTCCGGCAATCAGCAATATACTGGGAGTTCCCAGCTTCTGCGTTGATATTCCGTTTCAGAAAAATGAGCGGAGCTATCGGTATATGGCAGAACAATATAAAGAAGTTATTCACTTCATGGAAAATCTGACAGGACGGAAAATGGACTGGGATAAATTTTTTGAACTGGTCCGGACTGTCAATACTATAAACAGATTGGAAACAAAAATTGGTGATTTACGTAAACAAATTCCCTGTCCGCTTCCGGGGAGTCTGCTTGTTCTGAATGAATTGATACCGGCGATGTCTGTTTCTGAAGAAATGGTTGCATTCATGGAAAAGCAATATGAATTAGGAAAAGCCCAGGTTGCGACAGGCAAGAGCTTTATGCCCGGAGGAGAACAATTCCGCGTTTCCTGGCTGCAGAATATGCTTTGGTCCAATGTAGGTACACTGAACTGGCTGGAAAAAACCTATGGAGCCGTTGTTGTAATGGACGGGTTCGGGTATGCCCAGGGAACCATTGTTCCCGAGGAAGCACTGGGGGATCCGGATAAGACGTTGATAGCACTGGCCAGACGCGAATTGAATATGCCCATGGTTCATGGCGCTGCCGGTCCTGTCAGTGATTACATCAAAATGATTGATTTTGTCATGGAGGATTTTCATGTAGATGTTCCCATGTTTATTGGACATGTAGGATGTAAACATACATGGGCTGTAGCCAAAATCATACGGGACCGGATCCATAAAAAATATGGCCTGCCAACACTGGCGCTTGACGTAGATGCCGTAGACGGGCGGTATAAATCGACAGAAGAAATCCGGTCTGTCATCGGAGAATACATGGATACACTGCTGGAAAACCGGGAAAAGCAGAGGAAAGGCTGAATGAGACAAAAAGAGAGGCAGAAATGATGAAAAACATAAAATCTATTGCTGTTACCGGAAAGGGAGGAACGGGAAAAACGGTTCTGGCGACACTTCTGATCCGGATTCTTTCCCATCAGTTTCCCGGCCATGTCCTGGCTATTGATGCGGATTCTGCCATGAGTCTGCCTTATACGCTGGGAGTGCCGGTTGTGAAAACTGTAGGGGATCTGCGCAACAATGTTTTGGGACCGCAGCAGCTGAAACGGCAGCTCGAACACCAGTCGTCAGAAGATATTATCCGGAATCTGGTAACTACTGGCCCGGGATTTGATTTACTGGCTATGGGCCGTCCGGAAGCTCCGGGATGCTTTTGTGTAGTCAATGATCTATTAAAATATGGTATTGAGTTTCTCACAGAAGAATATGACATCACTATTATTGATGGGGAGGCCGGACCGGAACAGCTGAACCGACGGGTCCTGTCGGCGATAGATGTTTTGCTCGTCGTATCAGATATGTCTGCACGCAGTCTGAAAACCGCGGCTGGTATTGTAGACGTTGCCCGAAGACGCGGTGAAAACGGAATACAGGTACAACAGGCAGGATTGGTTCTGAACCGCGTGCGTCATGATAAAGCGGCAGAAGAACTGGTGAAAAATGTCGGTATCGAAGTGTATGGCTGTCTGCCAGAAGATAACCAGATAAATCAATACGACCGGGAGGACCGGAAACTGCTGGATTTACCAGATGATTCCCCCTGCCTGAAAGAAGTGCAGCATATCCTGCAAAAAATTTTCTCAGATAAATAAGGAGGCGGCATAGATGGAACATGAAAAAATACATCAACATCAACATGAACATGGTCCTGACGGAATGGAAGATATGGGAAGACAAAAGGCGATGCTGACATATTTACTGGAGCATAACCGTCATCATGCTCAGGAAATAGAGGTACTGGCAGATTCTTTTCCTGATACGAATGTTCAATTTTATCTGCGAAAATCGGTATCTGCTTATGAAAATGGGAATAAGATGTTGGCAGAGGCTCTGGTATTGTTGAAGAAAGGGTGAACGGATATGTGCCTTTCAACGATTTATGCAGAACAGAGAAATCGGAGAGAAACGTTGGCTACGGCTGTCCAGGGGGTATTGGTTCATGGGGATTCACTGATTTTTACAGATATTCTGGGAAATCAGAGCCAGGTAAATGGAACGATTGCCAGTGTGGATCTCATACACAATGAGATAGTAGTTCATCTTCGGCAATGAAAAGGAGTGAAATGAATGGAATTTAAAAAACTACAGTATAGTGTACAGGATGGTATTGGTACTATCCAGATGACATATCCGAAAAATTTAAATGCTATTGATGAAGAAATGGCAGAAGAACTGTTGCAGGCTTTCCAGATGGCTGAAGACGATACGCGTGTAAAGATAGTCGTATTGAAAGGGGGAGAAAAAGCATTTTCTGCCGGTGGTGATATTGGTTTTTTCTATACGAATCTGAAGGAAAAACCAATTGATGAACTGAATGGGATTTTTTATAAAGTAGGTGCCGTTACAGAATATATGAAAAAGATGGGCAAACTTATCATAGCGTCTGTAAGCGGAGCTGCGGCCGGGGCTGGTTTCAGCCTGGCGTTGTCATCAGACTTTACTATTTGTGCAGATAATGCAAAATTTATCATGGCTTTTGTCAACATTGGTCTTGTCCCCGATACAGGAGGTGCTTATTTATTATATAAAGCACTGGGTGAAAAAAAAGCAATGGAACTTTGTATTACCGGCCGTCCTGTGAAGGCAGAAGAAGCATGGAAGTTGGGATTGGTGTATGATGTAGTACCAGCAGCGGACTTACTGGAAGAAACGAGTAAACTAGCATCCCGCCTTGCACAAGGACCGCTTTTGTCTTATAAAAATATAAAAAAACAACTTTATGCAACGGCATTATCTGATTATCACCAGTATCTGGAACAGGCGGAAATACCTTTGCAGCTGGAATGTATCCGTTCTCATGATTTTGCAGAAGGATGTGCCGCTTTTATGGAAAAAAGACAAGCTGTATTCCTTGGTAAATAGATATTGGGTCCGTTAGGATGACATGTTATAACCGCGATGTTTTCAAAGAGAGTATGTTGTCAGATACGATAAATAAAATGTTTAAGACATTAAGATTATAGTATGTAAATAATATATATTAAAAATATATACATTATTTTAATTTAATTATTTTGAAATATCCCTTTACAACATTAAAAATAGGCGTATAATGTACCTATCATTAAAGACCGCAATGGCGCGGATACAAAAGTACAAATCAGTGCTCTTGTTTTTGCGCCATTGCGGCCTTTTTTCATTAAAAATGTGGGAGGGGTACGTATGGGAAAGAATATTTTTCGAACAAAAAGTATCAGTGAATTTATTTCAGAGACAAAGCAGGACGGGGGGATGAACCGGGTCCTGGGAACGTTTGGCCTGACTATGCTGGGCATCGGATGCATCATTGGTACAGGGATTTTCGTATTGACAGGCATAGCGGCGGCCAATTATTCGGGTCCGGCTCTTATTATTTCCTTCATCATCGCTGCCCTGGCCTGTGGCTGTGCAGCGCTCTGCTATTCTGAATTTGCCGCTATGGTTCCTGTTGCGGGCAGTGCTTATACATATGGGTATGTCGCTCTTGGTGAATTCTGGGCATGGATTATCGGCTGGGATTTGATTTTGGAATACACGCTGGCACTCAGTGCTGTTTCCATCGGTTGGGCCGGCTATTTCTCCAATATTATGAATAATCTGGGCATTGCATTGCCGCAGGCCCTGGTTACGGCTCCGGAAGATGGCGGACTGGTCAATATACCGGCCATGGTAATCATCTGGATTATTTCCCTCATTAATATGAAAGGGATTACACAGAGCTCTTTTGTCAACAATGTCATCGTTATCATCAAATTAGCAGTTGTAGCTCTCTTCATCGCCCTCGGTGTCAGCCACGTAGAAGCATCCAACTGGACTCCGTTCATGCCTTATGGCTGGGCCGGCGTATTTACGGGTGCTTCCATCATATTCTTTGCTTACATCGGGTTTGATGCCGTATCCACTGCTGCTGAAGAAGTAAAAAATCCGCAGAAAGATCTGCCCCGTGGCATCATTCTTTCGCTCATTATCTGCACCATTCTCTATATTGCCGTATCGGCTATCCTGACGGGAATGGTTCCGTATCTGCAGTTCAAGACGACGGCTGCTCCGGTTGCCTTTGCGCTCCAGAGTGTCGGCTATCATTGGGGAGCTGCTGCTGTATCGGTCGGCGCTATCTGCGGCCTTACGTCCGTTCTTCTCGTCATGTGCCTCGGCCAGAGCCGTATCCTCTTTGTCATGTCCCGTGACGGTCTGCTGCCGAAATTCTTTGGCCATATCAATGCCAAAACGAAGACTCCTGTACGCAGCTCTCTCCTGGTTGCCGTTATTTCTTCTATCCTTGCCGGATTCGTGCCCATCGGTATCGTAGCCGAAATGGTCAATATCGGGACACTGGCGGCTTTCATTATTGTGTCGGCATCGGTCATTATCCTGCGGAAAAAGGCTCCTGAGAAAGAACGTCCCTTCAAATGCCCCTTCGTTCCGGTGATTCCGGCTCTGTCCATTATTTTCTGCGGCATCCTGGTCATTATGCTGCCGACGGTAACACAGCTCCGTTTTGTCGTCTGGCTGGTCATCGGCCTGGGAATCTATTTTGGATACGGATATCGCCACAGTCTCCTTTCCCGTATGCGCCAGATGAAACGCGGTGAAGGTGCTGTAGCGGCTGTTCCTGGTAAAGAAGAAACCGTTAAAGGCATATCGACTGTGTCTCATCATCATTGATTGGTGATAGTTGCTTATATATGGCATGAAATAAAACATGCAAGACGGGCCTGCTGATTGTTAGCAGGCCCGTCTTGCATGTACGTACGGATAGATCAAAGATTATTTTTCCTGGAAAAATTCGATTTCTTCACCGCAGGGACCGACAGCAAAAGCGATGCGGGCCGGAAGTGGCGGCTGGGACGCAATGGTGATGTCTTTGGGTTCTACGGCAATGGTATAGCCTGCTTTGCGTACGGCTGCGATGCAGGCATCGGTATCATCCGTTGCCAGAGCGAAGTGATTGACCGAACCCGTAGTACGGCCGGCACTTCCACTGGCGAAGATTTCGATGAGCCCGTCACCGGTATCGAACATGATGCCTTCTTTTTCTCCATTTCCCCAGCGGCGCAGAACTGGCAGTCCGAGTACATCCCGGTAAAAGTGGACCGTTTCTTCGAATTTTTTTAAATCAGCACATTTTAATGCTGCATGATGGATTCCTTTGATCAGACTCATAATAAGACCTCCTGATTGACAGTATATATACATTGTATCATAGGAAGGGCCTGATTGTTACTGTCTGCTCAGAGGGAAAATAGAAAATGGTCCTTTCGGGGCATTGCGTTTTGCCTTCCTGCATGCTATAATAAACGAAAAGAATAATGATTATTAGTTGATATATAATAAAAGGAGGGATTCCTATGCGTATAGGTGAAGGTACCATTGAAGAAATCAAGGAAGATGGTCTGGCAAAGATAAAAGTAAGCCGGGACTTCCTGTATGTGGCCTGCAGTGCCTGCGCCGGAGCAGAACATGTTATGATTACTGCGTATAATGGCCTGGGAGCCCAGGAAGGAAACCGCGTCCGTTATGAAGTGGATGATTCGCATCTGGCTATGAGTTCGTTTATTTGTTTTATGATGCCCCTTCTCCTGGCGGCTGCCGGTGCGCTGGCCGGATATGGCCTGGGCGCAGAGACTATGTGGGGTATTGCCGGTGCCGTCATCGGCCTGGTATGCGGAGCTGCCGGTGTCAAGTATTATGATAACCGGCTGGGAAAGATGATTGATACGAAAGCTTCCATTACAGCCATCCTCGATGATGAAGAAGACAATGAATCATCAATCGCATAATTGCATACAAAACGGGCTTGTCGTCATGCGGCAGGCCCGTTTTCTGATGCAGAATATAAAATACAAATTCCAAAGTATTATTTTGTCAGGGTGTTGGTTAGTTCGCCGATACCGTCAATTTTTACGGTGACTGTGTCGCCGGCTTTCAGCCAGACCTGTTGATCTTCCGGGTATCCGAGGATGACTCCTGACGGAGTGCCCGTAAAAATGACGTCTCCCGGTTTCAGCGTCATATACTGGGAGAGGTAACTGACGATAGTGGCACAGTCGAAAATCAGGTCATTTGTATTGGAATCCTGACGAAGTTCTCCATTGACGAAACTCTGGACATGGAAATGAGCCGGATCTGCTTCTGCTGCGGGTACGATGTATGGTCCCAGAGGAGCGAAGCCGTCAAAGGTTTTGCCAATCAGCCACTGCGGGGTACGCATCTGCAGATCACGGGCAGAAAAATCGTTTCCTATGGTATAGCCAAAGACGTAATCAAGGGCGTTTTCTTTATCTACCATGTGAGCTGTTTTTCCGATGACGATGACCAGTTCGACTTCATAATCGTATTTATAGGCCGTATCGGGCAGGACAATCGGTTCCTTGTGAGCGTTCAATGCATTATTGAACTTGCTGAATAATGTAGGATAGTCGGGAATAGGCAGTTTGGATTCTTTGGCATGAGCCGCGTAGTTGAGGCCGATGCAGAGAATCTTTTCCGGATTGAGTACGGCCGGGGCAAAGCGTACCGTATCTATATCGACAACCGGGCCATTTTTGGCAGCTGTCCTGATGGCATCCAGTGTGTACGTCCCGTCTATGGTTGTCTGCATTGCAGCCGGGATGGCCGGATATCCTCCGGCAGTAGCGTCGCGGGCCGTGCCGTCTTCGTCAATGATGCCGAGATGGATTTCGTTGTCTTTGTAGAAATTAAACAGTTTCATGAATGAATCCCCTCCTCTGACTTTCTAGAATACTAGTCTATTCCATTATAGCATATTAAACATAAGAAACATAGAAAAGATACAGTTCGTTAGAACGAAATAGATGAGAATTCCGTAATTTCTTCCAATGTCTGGACAAATGCTTCCAAATCTTTCTGGTCATTTTCCGAAAAGCGATTGTAAATAGGACTGTCCATATCGAGAAGGGCTACGACTTTGCCATCGTGATGAATAGGGATGACGAGTTCTGAATTGGAAGCGCTGTCACAGGCGATATGACCCGGGAAAAGATGGACATTGTTAATCCGCTGGGTTGCGTCTTCCGCTATAGCTGTGCCGCAGACTCCTTTACCGATGGGGATGCGGATGCAGGCGACTTTGCCCTGGAACGGCCCCAGCAGCAGGCTGCCCTGATTGACGATATAGAAGCCTGCCCAGTTGATGGAAGGGAAGCAGTCCCAGAGCAGGGCAGACGCGTTGGCAAAAACAGGAAGCCAGGAAGCATCGGCTTCTGCCAGCGCCCGCAGCTGTTTATTCATCAGTTCGAAATTTATCATGGTATTGTACTCCCTTATTATAAAAAATTGAGTGAATCGGTTCAGACCTTATTATACTACAGGTCGCAATGATTCTGCATCTCTTTCTGTATAAAGAAACGTACATTTCCTGCTAAGTGCATCGATATATTTCGGCCAGTCCGTGTGATACCTCTTGCCAGTCCTTCTATTCGTGTTAGAATAGGTCATGCAGTATGAGACAAGAAAGGAACATTGCGATGAAATATAATCATATCATAGCTGGGATATTGTCCGCTTTCTGGTGTGCTTCCCTGACACCGGTACTGGCGGATACGATTCCTGTCAATAATCTGGTGCAGATAGTGGCTTCCGATTCGGCGACGGCCAAGACGGTGGCCTGGCAGGATAGCAGCGGACGCCGTGACTATACGGTTACGTATCGCCAGAAAGGAAGCAGTGAAACAGCAAGAGCCTTTGTTACCAGCCCCAAGCGTCCGCCCGTATATGATGCGGAATGGGTTCCTCCGTATACGTACGGCGCCTACATGCAGGGCCTTCGTCCCGACACGGAGTATGAATACGAAATTGCTGATGCGGACGGTGAAAGCGGCTGGTTCCCTTTCCATACGACGACGGAACAGCTCAATCGATATGAAGTACTCGTTTTCAGTGATACCCAGTCAACTGATTATAGTGTCTGGGGACAAACGGCACAAGCTGCCTATGAAGCCCATCCCGGAGCCGCCTTTTTTACGGTCGTAGGAGATTTGAGCGATAATGGACAGTCCTGGTATCAATGGAAAGCCTGGTATGAAAATGCCGATATCCTTACGTCCTATATGCCCATTGCCCCGGTTCTTGGGAACCATGAAGCCTATTCTCTGGATTGGAAATTTTGTGAACCTTATACCTATAAAGCATTGTTTCCTGTGCCGTACGGTGCCCCGGAAGGACAGAGCCGTCTGGCCTATTCCTTTGATTATGGTGATGTCCACTATGCGGCACTGAATACGGATTATGAAGAACTGCACGAGTTGTATCCGGACATGATGGAACACGAAGTGACCTGGCTGGATCAGGACCTGGCAGACGCCCGGAAACGGGGAAAGAGGCTGGTTGTGCTCATGCACCGGCCGGCAGTAACGGCTACGTACCGGGCCCTTCCTGATATCAATGGGACTTATTTTATGCCCCTCTTTGATAAATATCACGTGCCGCTGGTTTTTACGGCCCATGAACATTGTTATGCCCGTACAGAACCTCTAATAGATGGCCGGCCCGGCGAAGGAGGTACGACGTATATTTCGACAGGCCGCGCCGGTACGGAATCGTATACGGATACAGTGAAGAGGTACTGTGATGCCGCTTATTACAATCCTACGGATCAGCCCATGTATCTGACACTGATAGTAGAACCGGATACGTTTACTGTGACGGCGTATAAGACGGATGGCACGGTTATCGATACGGCTTCTATAGCGGCTCCGCCTCCTTCCGGAAATACGGTGGCTGCATCTGCCGGGATATCAAAAGGGAAAAAGAAAGTCCGGAAAGTGGTACAGAAACCGGCAGAAAACCGGTCATTGCAGAAAAAACATTCAACTGAAGAACCCGGCTCCTGGCAGAAAGAGAAACCAGACCGTATACAGAAATAAAAAACGGGGATGCAATACATATGGTCATATGTATTGCATCCCCGTTTTGTCATCCTGAAAATTGCACATTTTAAATATATAGGCAGGAATTGTCCAACAGATGTAAAAACAAACGCATAGCAGGATTTATCCAGCTATTCCTGCGGAAAGCGTATATAGCAGTCATAGCAGGAGGCTGTTCAGCGAGAGGAATTTCCTTCAGGCGTCCGGATTCTAAATCCTGTGCAACAACAAAACGAGGTAAAAATGCTACTCCTAGTCCATTGATGGCACTGCGTCGAATGGTTTCGACACTGCCGAGATTCATATCGCCTTCTAATTGGATATGATGTTGTTTGAGATAATGATGCCAGCGTTTCAGGGATAAAGCGTGCGGATCATCATATAGATGATATATAGGTTTTTGCTGACCAGGAGTAATAAAATCTGCCAGAAGCGGATTCATATCAGGAGTGCCTGCTAGTATCAGAGGACAAGTACAGAGAACATGATGGATGATACTCCGGGGATATTGCCCTATGTCGTAGTGAATGGCTATATCTATGGTACCGTGAATCAGTTGATCGTAAATTTCATAGCAATTGAGTACCGATATCGAAAGAAGAACTTCCGGGGCCTGATGCCGGAATTCCTTTAATAGAGGCTGCAGTTTATAAGTTGCCAGTGTTTCTGGCATGGCGATGTGCAGATGCCAGTGTTTATAGGAAAGTTGATTTTTATAATTCTGCAGGGCTTCTGCATCTGCAAGGACCTTATCAATCAAAGGAAGAATGTCTTGCCCGGCCTGAGTCAGAACCATGGAGGTTCCTTTTTTTTCAAATAGTTTGATAGATAGTTCTGTTTCCAGTTGTTTTATCTGAAATGTGATCGTTGATTGGGCATAATTTAATGCTTGGGCTGCATTTTGATAGCTGCCGGTTTCTAATATTTTTTTGACAGTGTATAAGTATTTTAGTTCCATTTAGTGGTCCCTTTGCTTTTTGTCAGTCCTATGGAATTACCTGCTTTGCATATTCAATTTCATTGAATTATTTTATCAAATTGTTCAATTTGATTCAAGAATAATAATCCGTATAATAAATATATGCCGGAATAGAGCAACAATACCGGGTATATACACACAACTGACCGGAGAGGAGTGTTTGGAATGAATTTTGATACAAAAATAAAAGTGATTTTGCGTAATGATTTGGAACCATGGCAGGAACTAAATGTGACTGCATTTCTTATGAGTGGAATAGGTGCAACACAGGATATTGTAGGCGAACCTTATGAGGATAAAAATGGAGTATGCTATCTTCCGATGTCCCAGCAGCCGATTATGATTCATACAGCAACAGGCGAGGTCCTTCTGCAGCTTCTGAAAAAAGCGAAAGAACGTGATATGGCTGCAGCTATTTATACGCAAGAGCTATTTACTACATATAATGATGAAGATAATCGGGCGAGCGTAAAACAATTCTGCACAGATGAACTACATCTGGCAGGGATAGCTATCCGTGGCAAAAAAGGACCACTGGACAGAATTACAAAGGGGATTGCGCTTCATGAGTGAATTTGAATAACACAAGGGGCTGTTATACAATCGTGACACTGGTATAGTATAATAGGGAACAGGAGGTAGATAATGATGAAAAATAAAACATGTAAATTCTTGGCTGCCGCTGCGGTACTGGCACTGGGATTTGCCAATACTGCCTTCGTTTCCCAGGCTGCTGGTACGGCATCCGGTGATTGGGACCGCCAGCTGGTACGCCAGATGGATCAATTAGAACAACGTATGGATGCGATGGAACGGCGCATGGACCGGGATATGGCCGTGCAACGCCAGTTTTTCAATGACTGGATGGACCATTCTATGATTATGCCAGACCCCTTTGCCCGTATCTGGCAGGATCAGTCCCGAAGCCTGGAAAATATGCAGACCATGCTTTCCCAGGATGGGAAAGGCAATGGTTCTTCCTCTCAGTTGCAGCTTACCGGCAGGAATGGCAATCTGATGCAGGTCAGTACCTGGGGCAGCGGGACTCCGGCTGACACGGATATCAGCTATGCCGTATCCAATCAGATGATTGCCGGTGATGTCACGGCAGACGGGAACAGTTCGCTGAAACTGGCACTGCGGGATAAGACCTATTTTAAAGGGGCCCTGAATAAAGATAAGAAGGCCCGGGCTGTATCGCTTTCCCTCGATAAAGATGCTGTGTGGGAAGTAACGGGTACGTCCTATGTGACCGCCTTTACCGATGAAGACACGACGCTGGCGAACGTTCACAGCAACGGATATACGATTTATTATCAGGCCGATAACCGGGATAATGCCTGGTTGAAAGGGACTGCACGGGATCTGCCCGGAGGTGGCAGACTGCTTCCGGAAGTACAGAAACCGGAAGCGCAGCAGGCAGCTTCTGACGGCAGGGCAGGAAAAGCGCCAAAGGCAGATACAGGCCATACGAGATAACGGGGCGCGGGCAGAATTTTATGTCTGTCATAAAAAACACTATATATTGTATAACCGGAAGACATTCACTTCTTATAGGCCTTCCGGTTTTTCTGTGTACTCCTGCAGGGGGGAGAAACGGCAAAATAAAACAGATGATAAATTGATACTGGACAAGGTGTCCTTATATTGTTTTCACAAAAGCCTGCGAAATACCAATTCTTCTATTGGCTTTTCTCTTATTTTGTAGTATCATAATACACGGTATTAACGACACTATATATAGTATTCTCAAAACATTTATCAACAATATTTTGTATACAGAAGAGACATACCTCGTATGTTTGAGACACAAGGAGATGTAGTATGGAACAGGTACAGCAAACAGAAAGCATCAATGTCAGGACCCATGTTATCAAGCGCAATGGCCAGGAAGTGGGCTTTGATATTTCCAAAATCATCAATGCAATCAGCAAGGCCAACCAGGAAGTCAGCGGGATTCATCAGATGAACCGTTATCAGATCCGGGCTGTAGCGGATACCATTGCCAAGAATATTGCCAGTCAGCCCCATGCCGTCAATGTCGAAGATATACAAGATATGGTAGAAAAAGGCATTATGGAAATGCGCGGCTATGAAGTGGCCCAGAAGTATGTACGGTACCGGTATAAACGCGAAATATCCCGGAAAACAAATACGACAGATGATAGCATTCTGGCTCTCATCGAACAGATGAATGAAGAAGTCAAGCAGGAAAATTCCAATAAAAACCCGGTCATCAATTCGACACAGCGGGACTATATGGCTGGAGAAGTCAGCAAGGATCTGACGAGACGCGTCTTATTGCCGGAAGATATTGTCCGGGCCCACGAACAGGGAATCATTCATTTCCATGATATGGACTATTATGCCCAGAAAGAACATAACTGTGACCTCATCAATCTGGAAGATATGCTGCAGAACGGCACTGTCATCAGTGAAACACTGATTGAAAAACCGCACAGTTTCTTTACGGCCTGTAACGTCACGACCCAGATTGTTGCCCAGGTAGCCAGCAATCAGTACGGTGGCCAGTCCTTCACACTGGCACATCTGGCTCCGTTCGTCGATATCAGCCGCCGCAAAATCCGCCGTCAGGTCGAAGAAGAACGGAAGGTATGCGGAGAAAGTCTCGATCCGGCCATTATAGATAAAATCGTTGCCTGCCGGCTGCGGGAAGAAGTAAAGAGCGGAATCCAGACGATACAGTATCAGCTCATTACGCTTATGACCTGCAATGGACAGGCACCGTTTGTGACGATGTTCATGTATCTCGATGAAGTACCGGAAGGCCAGACCCGGGATGACCTGGCCATGATTATTGAAGAAGTGCTGCACCAGCGCATGCAGGGCGTCAAGAATGAAAAAGGCGTCTGGATTACACCGGCATTCCCGAAATTGATTTACGTACTCGATGAAGATAATATCAGTGAAGACGCTCCCTACTGGTACCTGACGGAACTCGCTGCGGAATGTACAGCCAAACGGATGGTGCCGGACTACATTTCTGCAAAAATCATGAAACAGCTGAAACAGGGCAATGTCTATACCTGCATGGGCTGCCGGTCTTTCCTCACCGTCGAAGATTCCCAGCGCAATCCTGATGGCAGTCACAAATTTTATGGCCGCTTCAATCAGGGCGTCGTGACTATCAATCTCGTCGATGTGGCCTGTTCGTCTGATGGCGACATGGACAAGTTCTGGAAAATTCTGGATGAACGCCTGGAACTCTGTCACCGTGCCCTGCGCTGCCGTCATGAACGTCTCTGCGGCACCGTATCGGACGTAGCTCCCATTCTCTGGCAGTATGGCGCTCTGGCACGGCTGAAGAAAGGGGAAACGATTGACAAGCTTCTGTATAATGGCTATTCGACGATTTCCCTCGGATATGCGGGCATCTATGAAATGTGTATGCGCATGCTCGGTAAATCCCATACGACATCGGAAGGCCGTGAGTTTGCCCTGTCTGTCATGCAGCGTCTCAATGACAAATGCAAGGAATGGCGCCAGGCAGAAAATATCAGTTATTCTGTATATGGCACGCCCATGGAATCGACGACATACCGCTTTGCCAAATGCCTTCAGAAACGGTTTGGCATCATTAAAGGCGTAACGGATAAAAATTATATCACCAATAGTTACCACGTCCATGTGACGGAACCGATTGATGCGTTCCATAAATTGAAATTCGAAGCCGATTTCCAGCGCCTTTCTCCCGGCGGTGCCATCAGCTACGTTGAAGTGCCGAATATGCAGAATAATATTCCGGCCGTCCTGACAGTCATGAAATACATATATAACAATATTATGTATGCAGAACTCAATACGAAGAGCGATTACTGTGAAGTCTGTGGATATGACGGTGAAATCAAAATCGTAGAAGATGACAGCGGAAAATTGGTCTGGGAATGCCCGAACTGTGGCAACCGGGACCAGAGTAAGATGTCCGTTGCACGCCGGACCTGCGGATACATCGGTACCCAGTTCTGGAACCAGGGACGTACCCAGGAAATCAAAGACCGGGTGCTTCATTTGTAAGAATAGAAAAATGTTTGACCATAGAGGAGTTGTCTGCCTGAGACAGCTCCTCCTTTCATCGCGGAGGCAGAATCATGAATTATGCAGAAATAAAAGAATACGACATAGCCAATGGTCCGGGCGTGCGGCTGAGTGTATTCGTATCCGGTTGTACACACCATTGCAATGGATGTTTTAATCCCATGACCTGGGACTTTTCTTATGGAAAACCATATACACAGGAAACAGAAGACAAGATTATCACCTTACTGGGGGAAGAGTGCTATCAGGGACTGACTCTTCTGGGAGGAGAACCCATGGAACCAGTCAATCAGAAGGGCTTGCTTCCTCTGTTGCGGCGGGTCCGGCAGACCTATCCTCATAAGGATGTATGGTGCTTTACGGGATACCTTTTTGACCGGGATTTGCTGGGGCGTATGGTATCCAGTGTACCGGAAACGAAAGAGCTGTTGTCCTATATTGACGTTCTCGTCGATGGAGAATTTGTCCTGGAGAAAAAAGACGTTACCCTTCTTTTCAAGGGATCCAGCAACCAGCGTACAATCAACGTTCCGGAGTCACTCCGGACGGGACATATTGTTTCCTGGGAACCGGGGCATGTATCCATGTCCAAGATGGCAAAAGTATAATGATGATTTTGAACGTAACAAAAAGACCTGCTGCATGTGCGGCAGGTCTTTTTGCGGGATGAGGACAGATTATTTTTCAGCATTGAAATCCAGTGCTGTCTGGGCATAGAGCATAGCACCGCCCAGGAGAGCGCTTTCGTCTACTGTATAATAGCAGGAATGCTGCGGATAAATGGCTTTGCAGGCTTCGTTGCGGATACCGAGCTGGCAGACGCAGCCAGGTACTTTGTCCATGAAGAATGCGAAATCTTCGCCGCCCATCGTAGCCGGTATTGCTACCGGTGCATCGGGGGCAATGACTTTGCGGGATGCACTCTTGACGACGTCAGCCATGTGTTCATCATTGATGACCGGCGGGCAGAGGACCGTGTTTTTGGTAACGGCCGTTGCACGGTAAGCAGCTGCCGTTTCGCTGGCAATGCGGTCGATGACTTTCGGCAGAGCTGTGAAAATTTCTTTGCTGAAGCAGCGGGACGTGCCACCGAGATGAGCGCTTTCGGCGATGACATTCCAGCGGTAACCGGCTTTTACTTCACCAACGGTAACGACGACTGGTTCCATCGGGGAGAATTCACGGCTGACCATGGATTGTAGGTTGTTGATGATAGCGGCCTGTACGACGACGGCATCGGTGCAGTTGTGCGGTGTTGCACCATGGCCGCCTTTACCGGTGACATCAATGGTGAACATGTTGGCGGCGCCCATGCGGGGGCCGGCATCACAGGAAATATGGCCGGCATCGACATCGAACCAGACATGAATGGCAAAGCAGCCGTCTACGCCTTCCAGTGCCCCGTCTTTGATCATGGCAGGAGCGCCGGTGGCTACTTCTTCAGCCGGCTGGAAAGCCAGTTTGACTGTACCGCAGAGGTCTTCCTTCATATCGTTCAGGATATGAGCGGCGGTCAGCATCATGGAAATATGGCAGTCATGGCCGCAGGCATGCATGACACCGGGATTTTTACTGGTAAAAGGAAGGCCTGTTTTTTCTGTTACCGTCAAGGCATCCATATCGCCGCGGAGGAGAATGGTTTTGCCAGGCTTGCTGCCTTTAATCGTAGCGAGTACGCCCGTTTCCAGTCCGCAGGGAACCCAGGGTACGCCGATTTTATCGAGTTCTTCTTTGACTACTTTACTGGTATTGAATTCTTTTTCGCTGAGTTCCGGATTTTCATGAAAATACCGTCTCATGTTGATCTGGTAATCAGCGTATTTTTTTGCAACTTCTTTGATATCCATTATAAAAGACCCCTCTTCTTTTAAATAAAAATAATGTACACTTAGAATATTAAACCTATGTCCTATCCCTGTCAAACGAACAGAACGGAAAATATGACGTTCAGACTTGCCGATTTCGTCTTGTTATCATACCCAATGCTCATTGTGATATCAGAGCAGGGTAGCAAAATACCCGGCAATCAGGACCGATGTAATGGTAACGGATGTAAAACCGCCGACAATCATGCTGGGGAAGATATGGCTCATGAGGTAGCCCCGTTCTACCATATTATCTGCCAGGGAATCACAGGTCATTTCCGTAATCAGGGCATCGGCGGGAAAGCCATAAAGCGCAGTCAGGCCGTTGGCAAATGCCAGTGGGAAGGAAATGTGCATGATTTTGGAAATAACAAAGGCAAATAAGCCCATGCCGGCAGTACCGACGAGAATCAGGATGACCATAGGGCCGATGAGAGACATGAGCATGTCCGGAGTACAGTTCTTGAGGCCGTCAAAGACGAACATCATCAATGCGAACATGATGATCCAGAACGATCCGGCACGGGTCAGGGAATTCTGGTCCAGAAAGCCGATATAGGTGAAAAATACGCCTAGTACCAGAGCCCAGATAGCGCCGTTTACCGGCGTAACCTGACCGAGCAGGATAGCGAACCAGGCAACAAGGCCGAGCTTGGTCATCATGAAAACCGGCGTATTGAATTTTTCCGGCATTTTGGGGAGCAGTGTCTTGCGCTGTGTATCATTGGATACAGCAGTGAGGCCGACGTGGGAATTGCGTTCGATTTCTTCCGGTGAGAGTACGACTTCTCCGCTGCGGAGCTGCTTCAAAAGGCGTTTGCCTTCAGCCTGAAGGCAGACAGCTGTGAGCGGATAACCGGCAAAACCCTGGATGCAATACATGGCAATAGCAAAGACGGAAGCACTCATGAGGCCGGCTTTTGTTGCGGCCTGTTGCATAATCGTCGTGGCAACGATACCGCCGGTAAGCGGAGGCAGACCAACAATGACCAGTGTACGGTCCATGAGCAGTGATCCAAGATAATAGCCGATAATGCACATGCCCAGGAGGCCGAACAGGCAGATAACGACAGTACGCCATTGACGGATGAGCTGCTGTACACTGATAATCGTACCGATGTGTACAATCAGAAGGAAAATAGCAATCGTATTGCCAAAAGGCATGAGGCCTGAATTAGTCACCATTTCTTTTGGAAAAATCGTCCAGTAGCCGAACAGCATGAGGCAGGCTGTGACGAAAACCGATGGAATCCAGGCTTTGGATAATTTGGAAACGTATTCGCCGATGACGAATACGACGCCGCAGGCAAAAAAGGCCAGGGCAAAGTTATACAATACCATAATACAAAAAACCCCTCTCATAAAAGCTATAACTAAATCCCCTCGTTCTGAGGTGGTGACTCATATACTAGTACTGTCAGAATGGTTTGTCAATAAAAAATTAGTTTTAATAAAGGTTAATATTAAATTAAACGTTTTACTGATATATAAAAGATAAAAATACAACAAATGCAATGTAATATATTAATATTCGGTTTCTATAATCAGTATAGAGAAGAGGGATTTCTTGATATAAAAAAAAACAGGCGTTATTCATAAAGAATAACGCCCGTGTGATTTGTACCGATACGTACTAAGACCGTTGTCTGATCAGAGCAGTGTAGCGAAGTAACCAGCAATCAGTACAGATGTGATTGTAACGGAAGTAAAGCCGCCGACAATCATGCTCGGGAACATGTGGCTCATGAGATAGCCCCGTTCTACCATATCATCGGCCAGAGAATCACAGGTCATTTCTGTAATGATGGCATCGCAGGGGAATCCATAGAGTGCCGTCAGGCCGTTGGCAAAGGCCAGCGGGAAAGAAATCTTGAGGATTTTGGCAATGACAAAGGAGAAAATGCACATGCCTAACGTCCCGGTGACGATGAGGATGACCATAGGCCCGATGATGGAAAGCAGCATGTCCGGTGTGCAGTTTTTGAGGCCGTCGAAGACAAACATCATCAGTGCGAACATGACAATCCAGTAGGAGCCGGCACGGCTTAATGTATTTTGTTCAAGGAAACCGATATACGTAAAGACAACACCCAGGACGAGTGCCCAGATAGCACCGTTGACCGGGGTCAGCTGACCGAGAATAATGGCAAACCAGGCGACGAGACCGAGTTTGGTCAGCATGAAAACAGGTGTATTAAATTTTTGCGGCATTTTCGGAATCAGCGTTTTCCGTTTGCTGTCATCAGCAATGGCCGTCATGCCGACGTGGGAATTGCGTTCAATTTCTTCCGGTGTGAGGACGACTTCCCCGCTGCGGAGCTGTTTGAGCAGGCGGCGGCCTTCAGCCTGAAGGCAGATAGCGGTAAGCGGATAGCCGGCAAAACCCTGGATGCAGTACATGGTGATGGCAAAGACGGATGCCGTCATGAGGCCGGCTTTGGAAGCGGCCATCTGCATGATCGTAGCAGCAACGATACCACCAGTAAGAGGCGGCAGACCAGCGATGATAAGAGTACGGTCCATAAAGAGTGAACCGACATAATAGCCGATGACACACATCCCTAAGAGGCCGAATAAGCAAATGACGACGGTTTTCCACTGCCGGATCAGCTGCTGGATACTGATAATGGTACCGATATGAACGATAAGAAGAAAAATAGCAATCGTATTAGCGAATGGCATAAGACCGGCATTGGTAATCATTTCCTTCGGAAAGATTGTCCAGTAACCGACGAGCATGATGCATGCCGTGACAAAAACGGACGGAATCCACGCTTTTGTAATAGTGGATACATATTCACCGATTACGTATGCGCAGCCGCAGGCAAAAAATGCTAAAGCAAAATTGTAAAGGACCATAATACCTGATACTCCCCTCTAAAAACGTAATATATGCATACGTCAGGCATAACGCATACATATTCTTTACCCTGTCAGTATAGATGTCCTGACAGACTGCCGTCTTGTCTCCCCAGACAGATTGGGCAGTAGAACGTTTTTCTATCCCCCTTTATTCAATTTTGTTCTCATCCTAGCACAAAATATTCGCCTCGTCAATAAAAAATAAATAAAATACCGAAAAATATTAAAGTTAAGAAGAATCTTAAAAATATTAAGAAAAGTATTTAATACATTCTATGCAAAATTGAGAACTATAGTATGCCAAGTCCCTGCAGGAGGATTTTCAGGCCAATCAGGATGAGTACGATACCGCCAAGGCGTTCGGAGCTTTTCTGATACCGTAGGCCAAAGAGACTGCCGGCTTTTACTCCGATGGCAGAACAGACAAAGGTCGTACAGCCAATGCAGAGCGCAGAGTAGAGAATGGATACGCCCATGAACGCAAAGGTAACGCCTACTGCCAGGGCATCGATGCTGGTGGCGATGGCCAGTATGAGCATAGTCCGGGCATCGAGAGCGGCGCCACCGTCATTTTCCTGTTCACTGCTGCCCGATTCGCGGATCATATTGCCACCGATGAGAACGAGGAGGAGACAGGAAATCCAGTAGTTGTACTGCACGATATAGGTAGAAAAGAAACTGCCCAGGAGATAGCCCAGCGTCGGCATCAGGGCCTGAAAGCCGCCGAACCAGGCACCGGCAATCAGCATATGGCGCAGGCGGATATGTCCCAGGGAAAGACCTTTACAGACCGATACGGCAAAGGCATCCATGGAAAGACCCAGGGCCAGTAAGAATAATTCAATAGTATTCATGAGGGATGGCTCCTTTTCTGTATAAAAAATTATAAAAAAAAGAGACGTAAAGACAGAAAAACTGTCTTCAAGTCTCATCATTTCAAATAGCACCGGGTGCGGGCACCAGTATGTCGATACTACTATACATATTTCTATGTACTGATTACTCCCTTGAGGTAATGTACACATTATATAGTATTTATACATTCATGTCAATGAAATTGAGAAAATAGTTGAGAATCAGGTCTGGCTTTTCATGGTAATCAGATAGACGGTGGCAATGATACAGGCAAATCCGACAAAATCGGTAAACGAAAATGGTGTACCCAGAAATAATAACGAAGAAAGGGTAGCGGAAACGGGTTCAAGAGTGCCGATAAACGTAGCTTTGACCGGACCGATATCGCCGACGCCGCGCAGAAATAAGGTGAAGGAGGCTACCGTGCCAATCAGGACAATAAAGGCAATCGCAAAGATTCCGGCCGTATCGAGGTTCATGGCAATCTGCCAGGGACGCAGGCAGATTGTCAGCACGATGCCGCCGATGAGCATACCCAGGGCATTGACGGGAAGAGTTCCCCATTTACGGATTTGTTTGTGTGGAAGGACCGTGTACAGAATAGAGCCGATAGCGGCGCCGATGCCCCAGAAGAGTCCCTGAGGGGAGATGACCATAGTTTGTATCTGGCCACCTGTGGCAATGAGGAAAACTCCGGCTAATGCCAGAAAGATGGCGATCATCTGCCAGCGGTCGGGCCAGCGCCGGAACCGGATGGCGGCTATGCAGGACATGAGAGCTACATTCAGGGATTGCAGGACCGTGGCTGTCCCTGAATTGGCATATTGGATAGCCGATAAATACGTAAGCTGACAGGTGACCAGTCCCAGAACCGAAAAGGCTGCCAGTTGTGCCATATCGCGCCGGTTGTGCAGGAGGGCGGTCAGAGTATGCCGTTGCAGGGAAATGACCAGAATCATGAGGACGATACCGGCACCGAGCATGCGGATATTTGTCAGGAGCAGGGCATCTATGGTATAGTGCATGAATAAATACTGGCCGCATGTGCCGGAGAGCCCCCAGCTGAGTGCGCCGATGGTGGCACAGACCATTCCTCGTTTTACATTTTCAGCTGCCATACTATCGTCCCTTCTGTGTATTTTCTTCATTATAGAAAAAGTGAAAGGGATTGTAAAGGCATGGAACATCAGGGGACATCTTAATATATCAAAATAAAATAATAGTTTGTTCATTCAACAACGGCATGATACAATATATATAAAGGCATTATATACATATAATATGAAATATAAAAGATAATACGATAATGAGGAGGAGTTATTATGAGTTGGTCTATGCCAGTTTACACGGCACCGGATTTTACGAAAGAACCATTTGTGAGTGCTCCGGACGTTACGTTAGTACCGGCACCGAAGGATGGAGGGGCACCGGATCACTATCATTCCATGTCGATTTTCCCGGAATATTTCAAAATACACGGTCAATGGCTTCTGGCTGAAGAAAGCCGGATGGATTGTGTCCCCGTATATGATGGCAGGAAAATCCGCATCGTAGAATTCCGCAACCTGAAAAAGGGGGACCTTGTCGTCGTAGGCCGCAAAGAACACGGGGAAGAAGGAATTTATGTACACGTTGATGGCTTCCTGACAGATGAAGATAAACATAAAGATACCTTTGTATTCCGCACAGGGCGTTCGAGGGAAACGTCGTACTCCAAAGATTATGACTCCATTTACGAACTCTTGCGGCATGAAAAAGACCATGGCAAAGTGGTCTGGATTCTGGGGCCGGCCTGCGCCTTTGATGCGGACTCACGAAAGGCGTTTTCGGACCTTGTGCGCAATGGCTATGTCAATGGCCTCATGGCAGGGAATGCGCTGGCTACCCATGATCTGGAAGCGGCATATCTCGGTACAGCACTGGGGCAGGACATTTATACACAAAAGCTGGCTCCGCTGGGACACTACAATCACCTTGATACAATCAATAAGGTACGCCAGTACGGGTCCATCCATTCGTTCATTGAAAAGGAAAAACTGGATACGGGTATCATTGCCGCCTGCGATCAGTGCCACATCCCATTCGTGCTGGCTGGTTCTATCCGTGATGACGGGCCTCTTCCGGAAGTCATCGGAGATGTCTATCAGGCACAGGATGCCATGCGGGCCATGATCAGTGATGCCACGACGATTATCTGCATGGCAACGATGCTCCATTCCATTGCCACAGGCAATATGTTTCCATCGTACCGTGTCGTGCATGGTGTCGTACGACCGACCTATTTTTATTGTGTCGATATCTCGGAATTTGCTGTCAATAAATTGCGCGACCGGGGCAGCCTGAGTGTCGATTCCATCGTGACCAATGTGCAGGATTTTATCGTCAATGTACGCAACAATCTCTGCCGCTGATAAGGAGACAGGCTGAACGCTATGAAAATCACTTTCTTTTTGCCATATATGGAAATGAAAGACGTCGTCTGCCGTACGTTTCTCGAACAGCAGCAACAGGGCGAAGACGAATGGCAGCTGGAGACGGTGCTTAAATTGGGGACACAGATACTGGGTGATGTAGCCGTCGGCGGCGATGTAGTCATTGCCCGCGGAGCCACGTACCGCAAACTGAAGCAACTGCTGCGGCATGTTCCTGTCACCGAGCTGAAGATCAGCGGATACGATATCATGCGGGCGGCACTGGCCTGCAAGAAAGAATCGGGTGAAGAACGCATCGGCTATATTGGAACGACGGAAATGATTTACGGCGCCCGGCATATTTCTGAATTGATACCGGTGCAGCTTGTGACTGCTGCGGCTTTTGAGGAAGATGGCATACGGGAACGCCTTCTGGAAATGAAAGAACAAGGGGTCAAAGCGGTTATCGGCGGCGTAACATCTACCATTATTGCCCGTAAACTGGGCTTTGCCGCCGTGCGCATCAGTTCTGGCAGGGAGGCGGTCTATCAGGCTCTGGTAGAAGCGAAACGGGCATATTACCTCTCACTTCAGGAACGGCGCCGGGCCGAACTGTTCCGCGCTATCCTGAACTATACCAGCGATGGTATCATAGCTGTGAATAAGAATGATGAGATATTGCTCATCAACAGGGAAGCCGCTAATATTACAGGTCTTTCCCCTCAAAGTACGGGTAAAAGGCTGGCTTCTCTTCTGCCCCGTATTCCCCTGCGCCAGGTGGTAGAAACAGCCCAGCCGGTGCTCAACCGCATTACCCGTCTCAATGACCAGGATGTCACGCTGACCTGTGTCCCTATGCAGTCGGGAGAACAGACGATTGGTGCCGTTGCGGCATTTCAGCCTGTCTTGAAGGTGCAGAATCTGGGCAATGAAATACGGCGTAAAAAGAATCAAAAAGGGCATATAGCCAAAGCGCACTTTGATGATATTCTGGGTGAGAGCCCGGCTCTTTTGGAAACGATTCATCTGGCTAAGCAATACAGCAAGGCTGATGCCAATGTGCTGATCAATGGCGAGACGGGTACCGGGAAAGAACTCTTCGCCCAGAGTATCCATAACGCCAGCAGCCGCAGCCGGGAACCGTTTGTCGCTGTAAACTGTGCCGTTCTTTCGGAAAATCTTCTGGAAAGTGAACTGTTCGGCTATGTAGAAGGCGCGTTTACGGATGCCCGAAAAGGCGGCAAGAGCGGTCTTTTTGAAGCGGCCCATCACGGAACGCTTTTTCTCGATGAAATCGCTGAAATTTCTCCACGTATGCAGGGCCTTCTTTTGCGGGTACTGCAGGAACATGAAATCATGCGTGTCGGGGATGACCGGATTATTCCTGTCGATGTCCGCGTCATTGCCGCGACAAACCGGAACCTGGCAGCGATGAGCCGGGAAGGGAAATTCAGGCTTGACCTGTATTACCGTCTCAATACGCTGCATCTGGTACTGCCACCGCTGCGGGACCGGGGACGGGATGTGCTGTTCCTGTTCCGCCGCTTCTTGTCGGGAATTTATAGCCGTGATGGTATTATCTGGAAAGGAATGACGAAGGCGGCAGAACAGTGTCTGCTGCAGCAGCATTGGGCTGGAAATATCCGTGAACTGTACAATGTGGCAGAACGCGTTGCCGTATTTACAGAAGGAGCTGAACTGCATGAAAATGATCTGCGTATTGCTCTGAGCGGAGGTGTCCAGACTGGAACAATCCAACAGGCCCCGCAAGAAGAACCACCAATGTCTGCAGAGCAGAAAACCGTGTCAGCACCGGCAGCCGGAGAGATGGATGAATATCAGCGTATCCGGCAAGTGCTGGAAGAAACCCATTATCATTATGGACATGCAGCGGCACAACTCGGTATCAGCCGTACGACGCTGTGGCGGAAAATGAAGCAGATGAAGTGACAGGATAGAATGATAACGTGTAACTGTACATCGTCTGCCTATCTTTTTTTCCTTTCGTGTGATATACTAAAAAAAGAGATAGTCCGGTGGCTGCACATCGGCTCTCCTCTTAGATTATAGGAATTGAAGAAGGCCGTGTACCGCGAGGTATGCGGTTTTTTTCTTATATTGGAGTTTGATCTTTGTGTAAAATTTCTGTGAAACAGAATAATTCTGAAATAATTATTTTGTTTCACAAAATGAAAAGTTATGAAACAACAAATATGAAAAACAGAAAAGAACTGTTTCATTTAACAATGCCTTAATCGAAATGGAAGGCTTTCTTTTGTGTAAATTATGTGAAAATTTTATCTTCTCAAATCATATTGAAATAAAAAGAGCGTACCTTATGTTATTATATCATAGCTGGCAGTTTGTAAATACGTATTGGCACTAATATTTCATATATAGTTCTGAAACGTGAGAATAAAAAAATGGCCATTTTATTTAATACTCGAGCGTTGACCGTAATATGTTTAAATCTTGTTATTATTCTATTGTATAAAGGGAGAAAAAAATGAATACGGTTCCAAAGAAAAGATGGTTTAGAATTTTACCGGCAGTATTTCTTATGTACTGCATCAACATGATCGACAGAAATAATATTGGTTTTGCCTTTCCCGGAATGGAATCAGACTTAGGGATTGGTGCTACGTATGCCGGTCTTGCCGGTGGTATTTTCGCTATTGGTTACTTGTTCCTTCAGGTTCCCGGCGGGTTGTGGGCAGAACGCTGGAGTGCTAAAAAACTGATTGGCGTTGCCCTTATTGCATGGGGAATATTTGCCGCTGCTACTGGTTTTATCCAGAACGTGACCCAACTCCTCATTGTCCGCTTTATGATCGGCTTTGTTGAAGGCTGTATCCTGCCGGCTATTGTACTGCTCCTGAAACGGTGGTTCCCTCTTGATGAACGGGCCCGTGCGAACGGTATCTGGATGCTTTCGATTCCTTTTGCAGCTATGATTATGTCGCCTATCTGCGGCTTTATCCTCACCTATGCCACCTGGCGTGAAATGTTCTGGATTGAAGGCGCCTTTCCTATCATATTCTGCATTATCTGGATGCTCTGCATTACGGACCATCCGAAAGATGCAAAATGGCTCTCTGAAGAAGAACGGAACTATCTTGTTAATGCAGCTGCAAAAGAAGAATCGAAAATTGCAACTAAAGGCATGTCGGTTATGGAAGCACTTAAGACCCGTAACGTCATCATTCTCATTGCCATCTGGTTCCTGACACAGACTGGATTTGCCGGCTATTCTATCTGGCTTCCGACGATGATGAAAGATTTGACGGGCAGCAGCCAGATGCTGGTTGGCCTTTTGACATCTGTTCCCTGGTTCTTTGCCATGATTATGCTGACTTTGAATTCCCGCCATTCCGACAAGACGGGCGAACGCCGTTTTCACATGATTGTACCGGCTGTTACTTCAGCTCTTTGCCTGCTGGCTTCCACACTGCTGGCAAGCTCTGGCAATGTTACAGCAGCCGTTATCGCTCTGATCTGCTGCGGTGGTCTGATCCAGTGCTACTATGGTATCTGGTGGGCTATTCCGACGACGTTCCTTACAGCTGATGTACTGGCTGTTACTCTGGGTGTCATCAACGCTGTCGGCAACTTGGGCGGTTTCTTCGGACCGTGGCTCTTTGGGTATTTCACGACTGTTACCGGAAGCTCCCTGGGTGGCATGGTATTCCTGGTAGCCGCTTCTATCGTAGCTCCTCTGCTCCTGTTATTCCTGAAAAAAGATGCAACGAAAGCACCGTCTGCTACGGCTGTTCCTGCAAGTAAAGAAGCCTGATAAGTAGTTTAAAAGGAGATGTATGTACGATGGAATTAATCGATTTGTCTTTTCCAATCCGTGACCATTGGCGTTGGGGGTATAAACAGAGTTTAAAACATACACTGGAAGCAGGCGATGATTTCCGTGCTTCTGTTATGACGTTACCGGCTCATGCATTTACTCATGTTGATACATTGCTGCACTGCAAACCGGGCGGTGCACCGGCTCTGGATGAACTGCCAGTCGATACATACAGCGGAGCGGCTGCTGTTATTGATCTTTCTCATATCGGTGCAGATCATAAAATCACAGCGGATGATTTGAAAACAAACGCGAAAGATATTCGCGAAGGGGATATTATTATCTTAAAAACCTGCTGGGATAAAAAACGGGATATCCAGTCTAAAGAATATTGGACGGATGCTCCTTTTGTCAGTGAAGAAGCAGCAGATTGGCTTTATGCCCAGAAGCCCAAGGCTGTGGGATTTGATTTTCCGCAGGATGAGATTCTTAAACAGGCGGCTACTTATAAAGGCTGCCTGCCTATGAGTGAATCGACGACACATTATGCATTGCTTTTGAAGGGTGTATTCCTTATTGAATATCTGGCAGGTCTGGATCAGATTACAGAAGACAGAATCACCTTTATGGCTCTGCCACTGCGGCTCGTAGGCGTAGAAGGCTGCCCTGTACGGGCTGTAGCCGTCAAATCTTTATAATAACGTAAGGAGAAATATTGAAATTATGAAACCAATTATAGGTATATTCTTAGGGGAAGCCGCTGGTGTGGGTCCGGAGCTGATTGCGAAACTAGTAGCAGAAAAAATGCCTGATACCTGCTGCCGTCCCGTGCTCATCGGTGATGCCCGTGTACTGCGCCGGGGAATGGAAATTTCTCACGTTGATTTTCCTTTCACCTGCGTGGATAGTGTAGATCAGATTGACTGGAATGGTCCTATTTCTATCATTGATTTGAAAAATCTGGATCCCGATACGGTTAAAATCGGCGAAGTGGATCCCAAGTCCGGCAAAGTAACCGGGGACACGCTCGTATATTCTATGGACCTTCTGAAGCAGCATCAGATCGATGGCTTCGTCTTCGGACCGCTCAATAAACAGGCTTTCAAACGGGGCGGGTATCATGTAGAAGATGAACATGAGCTCTTTGCCCAGTGCCTCGATTGGATGGATAAACCCCGCGGTATCCTCAACGTTATGAATAAATTGTGGACATTCCGCGTTACGACGCACATCCCCTTCAAAGAAGTACCTAAATATATCACTAAAGAAAATGTCCTGAAAACGATTGATCTGACATACCAGACGATGAAACGGGCTGGATATGACAATCCCCGTATTGCATTGGCAGCGCTCAATCCGCATTGCGGAGAAGGTGGTCTGTGCGGGACCGAAGAAATCGATATTCTTCAGCCTGTCGTAGAAAGCCTGCAGGCCCAGGGCAAAGATATAGTCGGTCCTGTATCGGCAGATACTATTTTCATGCATGCTTTCCGTGGCGAATACGATGCCGTTGTGACGTTGTATCATGACCAGGGTCAGATTGCCACAAAACTTCTCGCCTTTGACGAAGGTGTTACCGTAGCTGGTGGCCTGCCTTACGCTATTACGACACCGGAACATGGCACGGCATTCGATATTGCAGGCAAGGGCATTGCAAAAACGAGTTCGTTTGCTCATGCAATCCGTTTGGCAGCCCAGATGTCCGGCTGGCGGGGAGAAGAAGCATAATCATCCGCTTTCTGGCAGCTGCGTAAAAAGGGTTCGGTGGCAGCGCACGGGAACCTCTCATAAGCTGTTAATGCATAAGACCGCATACCTCCGGGTATGCGGTTCTTTTCATTGGGACATCAGGAATAGAAGCATAGATTTAGGGTCTAGTCCAACTTTTGTGGTTGGGCTAGACCTTTTTTTGTGGTCACGCTGT
>ERZ791922.302-NODE-302-length-36200-cov-32.598423_pt1 | contig 36200 bp, 58 predicted proteins | sample MGYA00510134_ERZ791922 | MGnify/ENA primary metagenome ERZ791922 (study PRJEB30046, sample SAMN00792101) | human gut metagenome | study: EMG produced TPA metagenomics assembly of the A metagenome-wide association study of gut microbiota in type 2...
GGTATATAATTAAATCAAGATAAGAAAAGGAGGAACAAAAAATGAAAGAATTTGATGTATTAAATAAAAGCGCTTGTAGATGGTTCACCGTCGACGAAGAATGGCTCGATGGTGTACAAAATATCGAGGACATTGACGAGTTGGCGTTTTTCATAACGCCAACAACAGAAGAGTTGGAAGTTAAATATAAATCTGGTAATACACTCTGTTACCAGAATGTATACGGAACATGGTGTGACCCGTATACAATTAAATAAAATCAAAAAAGGCCAGGGATTCCTCCCTGACCTTTTTACTATTTTACATGTACTTTTTTCTTGTAATAGGCTGCGATCCATCCACTTGGGCATTTGATCCAGATATCACCGTTAGATTTTTTTACCTGTTTGCAGGTAATCTTTGTGCCCTTGTCCAAGCACCCATTTTTGTCTTTATCGTGTTTCTTTCCATCTGCTGTAAGTTCGCTGTGGTTTTTTGCACGATAGTTCGTGCCTGCTCCTGTGCGGACTACCATATTGCTCTGTAAGGTGTATGTATTCCCTACTTTATAAGTAGGTGCGTTGCTTGTGGATGTCGTTTTATTTCCAGAAGATGTTCCGCTGGAACTGTCGGATCCGCTGGAAGCTACTGCTTTTCCAGTTACCGCTTTCACAATTGCTTTAGCACATTTGTCTGCGTCCCATACTTTGGCGTCGTCCTTATCGTCCACGAAACAACACTCGATTAATACCGCCTTTGCTTTTGTAGATCTAAGGACAAATAAACTTTTGTCTATTTTTACGCCTGCATATCCGCTTGGTGTCGTTTTATCGCTTCGAAGCGCATAACCAAATGTATCTGCGATTTCATCCGCGATTTTTTTCGCTTCTTTCTTTGCGCCGGTTGAATAACAAAGCACTTCAACGCCGCCAGTTTTCCCGTCCCCTTTTTTATCGTTTCGCCCAGAATTAAGATGTATAGAGATATCCAAGTCAACGTTGTGTTTATTACATTTCGCTACGATATTGGCAAGGTTTTTGCTCTGCGTAGTCCCTGCGTCGTCTGTACAATCATATACCGTATGTCCTTGAGCTTTTAAATATTTTATAACAGCATTTTTGACTTTCCTATCCTCTGTTACTTCGTCCAAGATCCCAGCGGCTCCCGGTACTTTCTTATTATGTCCGCCATGTACATTATATTTTGCCATGTTATTCTTCTCCTTTCACTGCTTTTTCTGCTTCTGCAATGTCTTCTGCTGTTGGTTCTACTCCTGCGTCCAACTCATATCCTTCTTTAAATTCTCCCATAACTATTCTCCTTCCTTTCCTGTTTCATTTTCTGTTTTCAATTCCGGCAACCCCTTAATGGATGTAAGTAAAGACGCTACGCCTGCTAATGCCGCTGTTCCTGCAACCGTTTTCCAATCTACGGCTGTGATTGTTGCAGCTGCCGGAAGCATTGCCACAGCAGTCTGCGCCATGGTCTTTACTGCTCGAATCCCCGCCGCTTTTGCCCATGCTTTGTATTTTTTCATGCTTCGTTCTCCTTTCGTATTTCTTCTTTGATTTCATCTCGGATCTCGTCGATTCTTTTCCAGATCGTCCGGATCTCTGCTTCTGTTTTGATCTGCCGCTCTGTCAAGGCCTGGATCTGGCTGTTAATCGCCTTAATATCCGACCTGGTCTCATTGGTCGTGGCGCAAATCTGGTCAAGTTTCATGTTGGCCTTCAATACGCCCTGGCTGTCCTGCTGGATATCTTTTTTTCGGTTCGCAAAAAATGTGGCCGCCGCAACCAACAAAGAGGATACGGATACTAATATAGATACGTCAATTACCGTTCCTGGGTTCATTTCTGCTCCTTTCTTTGGATTTTCTGCAAAATAAAAAGACCCTTAGGTCTTGCTCTTATTTCCATATTTTCTCCTTGCCTTTACACCTGCGTAAAATAGTTTCCTATCATCTGATCTGGACTATAAACAAAGCTATATTCCTTACCTTCTTCATCTCCAGATCTCTCGCACTTATAAATCACACCATTCCAGCGGTAGTACTTTCCTATAATATAAGTAAAAGCATTGGTCGTCACGTCCGCTGGTACGTCGATCGGGTCTTCCAGGGTGCCTGCCTGTTCTTCTACAATCTGTGTGTAGATAGCAGACGTTCCCTCTCCCGGAATCCACTGCGACTGGAATGTAAAGTTCTCCTGCCGTGTCTTGTACAGCTTACCAAGGTGCTGGAATTTAAACCCTTCTTTCTCCGCTGCATATGACTGTTGGCAGAGTTCCGTCCATTCCGGATATAAATTTGTAAAGTACAATGCCTCGGAATCTGATAAATCCATGGTATTAATCTGCTTCGTGGCCAGTTCCACGGCCAGCTCTTCCCGGCTCTTTGGCGGAGCATCTACCAGAGTCCATACCTGCTGGATTGTTTCTCCTGCATCCGTCCAACTGGATACATAGAGTTTATTCTCCGGTGCATCGTCTGGCATTTCTGCGGTCTGTAACTCTTTATATCCCTGTGCTTTCAGAATGTCCTCCGGCGGATTAAATATGGTCTTTCCGTCTACGATTATTTTCTTCGGAGCGTATGAGAGTGCTCCGTTTATCAGTTTTGCTAACAATTTATCATCTCCTTTACCATGCGATGTAATTATATTGTTCTGGCACTAGATAGCCGGGTTGCGAACTCGAACTTCCTTTTACAATAACTGTTCTTCCGGAAAATTCAATACAGTTTGTATCAACATTGCCGGCAGGGGATGTTCCTGCGGTATTCGTTCCAATCGCACTTTCCCAGAATCCATCTATATGCGTTATTCCTAGAATCGTCCTGATACCATATCCAAGATTTGTAGTATTCTTCTGCAAAATAAAATTCTTGCATTCTCTTTCAAGTTCGATTGAATATTCTGTTAAATTTGTCTCTGGTGTAAAGCTACCTCTTATCATTCCGCCGCCTCCGATCTCTTCCATCATCATCCTTCGCCGCTGGAGCAGTCTCATCTCTCCACCCCGCTTTCGGCATTATTTAAGCTGTCTGTCTGTCTGTCTGTCTGTCTGTCTGTCTGTCTGTCAAGATTGTATTTGTAATTCTCATAGCGTCAATCCCTCCTATGCAAATTTCCCGCATATGATTTTATATTCTTCTCCGTCCGCAAGCAGTCTGTTCGCAGGAGATAAATGCAGTGTTAGATTTCCGGAACTATGCGTTGCCCACATAGTAGTATTTCCGTAAAGACCGTCTATGTCGTAGACAAAACCTCCGTTAACTATGTTTGTGAGGTTTGCCGTTGTATATGATGCTCCTGAATACATGTCTCTAAGAATCGCACATCCATATGCGGCATTTACATCAATCTGGAGATTTGTTCGTTTTACATAGATATAATCTGGTTCAAAATCCATCGGTATCGTTATTTCTGTTGTGCCGTTTCCGGTAAATGTACCTTCATATTTCACGCTGTCACCTCCAAAAATCAAATCCATCAACATTCTACGTCTCATTCACAGCTACCCCCTTAATGTAAGCCACATTTTCCAGTATCGATACCTCATATTTCATGTTCGCTTCGATGCTGTATGTATCAGTTAGGACGTTATTTAAGGTCAGCGTGCAGGCTGTTGCCCCACTGGTGAAGAAAAAGTGATACTGGTTTGCCACATTGGAATCCGTTGGAGTTCCCAGTGTGACCGTCAGGCTTGCCATTTCCGGAAAAACATACAGCTTATTCGGTTCGAGGGTTACTGTTGTATCTGTGTTCTGCATTTCCTGCCGGGATACAACACCAGAATCTCCTGCCGGTCCCTGCGGTCCAGTTTCTCCCTGCGGACCCGCTGGTCCCTGTGCCCCGGTCTCGCCTTGTGGTCCCTGTGGTCCAGTGGCTCCGGTCTCTCCCTTGTCGCCTTTATCTCCTTTGTCGCCCTTTTCTCCTTTCAGGGCTGACAGCTGTACAAGGTCAGTCCATGCGTTATCACCTACATACCGCCACTGAATTGCTGTTCCGCTGTTCTGGAGTTCAATTTCACGTCCGTCTTTTCCCGGTGCTCCACCTCCACCGCCGTTTTCTTCCAGTTCATCCAGTCTGGCAAGAACCTGTTCGATGATGTCCGGATTCTCTGCCACAACTGCTTCTGTGGTTTCTAATCCCTCCAAGACTGTAAGCTGTGCAATGGTGGTATTAAACTCTTGCTGTACGATCCCTTCTTCGCCTGTCTTCTTTAGACAAACGATAAAGCGAATACTTCCTTTATATGCCATTGCATTGCGACCCAAAAGCCAGCTAAATGTAATGTAGTCCCCAGACACTTCTTTGTCCGTAACGACATATATATCTCCGTTTCCGTTTGCGTTTAGGTAATTAATCCGGATATCAAACGCAGACAAATCAACTTTATCGTATTGCTTGGGCATCTGGAAATTCAGCCGCCTTACATCTTCGTCTGATTCCACTCCGACGGTCTGGAGACCGGAAGGAATCGTGATAGTTCGCAGGTCATTGTCGATCGTGCAGATTTCCTCATCCACGGAGTATGTATCCGCTTGCGCCAGCGCTTCTTCTAAGTCCATTTCATCACTTCCTTTCCTGCTTTACTTTTATCTCATTCGTTGTGATTCTGTAGCCATCTCTCTGTCCGACAACCCGCACTCCGAAGTTATCCCAAGTAAGTGCTTCTGCAGGTATTACACAGCTGCCGTTTTTAATCGGCTGCGGATATTCCTTTCTCATGCCGGAAAATACAGCCGCCATCCGGCATCCTGCCCATTCCTCGGAAAATAAAAACTCCGCCCGGAGATATCCTTCGGTTCCGGCTACGATTCCAGAAAAATCGCAGTCCGGGTCTTTGGTTATCGCTTGGGCGGTTATGATAAATTTTAAAGTTCGCATATGACCCTCCTATATTTGTTGTCAATCAGCTACAAAAAAACTTTCATAGAATGGCAACCATACATTTTCTGGAGTATTGATATAAGTTCCACCATTCCGATACCGCGAAAACATAACGGGGCCCTCAAATGATATTCTTAATGACCATATGCTTCCCTGAGAACCCTGGCACACTTTGTCAATGTGTGCCATCGGTCGGTATCCCTCTGGCAAGGTGAATATAGTATGTTGGTCTGTGCCACCTGCAATAGTTTTTTTACACTGCGCAGCCCCGCATATCGTTACTTTGTTCCCTTCCTTTCGATATCTTATAGCCCAAGTTCCTCCAGTATAATAATCAACAAATTCACTTTCCAATTCCGGGTAAATCCACCCTGTATCCTCGTTTGTGCTACACAGATTAAGTCGTTTTCTGACCTCTGTCACATTGATTCCGTCCAGTTCTACCTCAAAAACCGGGCAGTCATCAATCAGATCACCGTTTCTTAAATCTCCTTCCGTATATGCCGGAACAGTTGGGTTTGACTCTGCTGGCGTTCCCTGGATGACAACCCATTCATTTTTTTCGATTTCCGTCTCTTCTTCAACAGTGTACCGATTCACTACAAGATCAATTCGTTTCATTCCTTGCGTTCCATTTTGGATTGTAATCTCATCATAAGTTCCGTTGTCTACAGATGATATATTCCCGTGATGACACATCATCCCGGATTTGACTCTAAGCAAATTGTTTGATGCCAATTCCGGCTCCAGGTGTTCTCCGGTCTGCAAGATACAGCTTAGGCTCCCAACAGTCCCTTCAATAAACTGCCGGAACTGCGCTGATGTAACATGGTCATCCGCGCCTCTCCCTGATACTATCTTCATGATTCTTCTCCTTCCAGTTTGTAAGCCTTTGATTCCACTCCGTTTGTAATTGCATAAGTGATATTTTCGACTGGTTTCGACATATACATCCCAGTCAGATAATCCCTGCCGCCGACAATATCGCCGATATTTACATCTAAGCCCAACGATGCCGCATCCATCTTAAAGGTCTGCTTATTCATAACCTCCTGCAACTTTTCCCTAGACGTTTCTTCCAGTTCGTCTGTTTCTGTGGATGTGTTTTCGTACACTTCTGCAATCTCATCCAGCCCAGTATAATACTGTGTCTTCCCAATACTGCCATTTTTCTGCACATATAAATGTAATACGTTCCTGTCCTGCAGTTCGCCTTTGCCAGTAACAACCAGATGATTCACGCCGTCCCGGATATCTTCCATTGTATAGTTCAGCTGACAATCTTTGGATAATTCGATTTCGCTGGAATAGTCCACGATTGGAACAGCTTCAATAAATACCTTCCCCGGTTCTCCTGCATTCCTTCGAAAAGCAATCTGCAGTCTGTATCCTTTGCTTTTTAACATCTTTGTGATGCCATCTAATAAAGTACAATACCTGTCAAATTGATAATTGCTCATCGCAACTCCAGTGTCTGTATCCGGTACATAAAAAATAGAGTCGGTTCCTTCGTCTCCACCAAATGCCGGCTCTATCAATTCTTTCATAACTGCATGCAGTTCCCCTGATACCTTCTTATAATCCTGGCCAGCTGGCGGCTCGATGACCTTTTTTGCCAGCCTGCCCCGCCAGGAGCGGCCTTTGAGTTCTACATAATCTAATGTAGTATCCGTTAATACTTGGCCAATGATCCCGCCGTATTCCGTGCCTGGAATATATATAAAGTAGGAAAAGGTAAGTTCCGGGATCCAGTTTGACCGTGCGATCTGCACTGAAAAATTCCGGTTTCCATTCAGGTCTACGGTTACATTGGCATTTTGAATAGAGCCAAGTTCCTTCCGGTTTGGGTCTGCTAAGATTACCATGCAGCTTCCCTCCTTTCCAGGTAAAGTATCAAATCGAATCCAAAATCTCCGGACCAGTTAATGTTTAGCAGTCCGGAGGGGATTTTTTCAAAGATAGAGTGCTCCAGTCCGCGATTATGAAACAGATTCTGCGCTGTTCCATTGCTTAAGTATTTGTAAACTGTATCGCTCTGGCTGTCTATAACCATATAATCTCTGGCATCCAGCGTTGTAAAAACCTCATATGGATAGCCATTTATTAGCACCCTAGGATTTACGCACGGACCATATACAATCATTTGAAATTCTGAGGAGGTCGGATGCTCAATTTTCCACGATACCTGTCCTTTTTGACTCGGTGCAAAATTAAAAGGAAAATTAAAAGGAAAGTTAAGTCCATCCTGCAGTGTTTCCTGCCGTAAAGAAAATTGCTTTCTAACTTCTCTTACCCATGAAAGGGTTGGGGCAGAGAAAACAAGCTCTACTTGCGCCGATACAAAACTTGTCCACTCTGATTTTTTAGATGATTTAATCTTGCATCTTAGCCACGTATCATTCACAAAAAGTTTTCCGTATACTCCTTCTTCCGAATCAACCGCAATCACCTGATACAGATTTTCTAGGTTTGAAATCAGTTCTTCACTAGTTTTACCCAATACATCAATCGTAACTTTACGATCATAATCCGTTCCTGTTTCTTCCCAATCTGCATCATACCAATCTGCTTCTATCGCTCTATAAGGGTATTCCATCAGATTTATTTTTTTCCCTCTTAAATTCTCATAGTATGCTATCATATCCGTGGCACCGCTCCTTCCGGTAATGGTCTGTCAATCCGTTCTGTTCCGATATAAATCGGTCGGTTACTTTGCTCTTTGAAAATTTTCCGCTGGATTTGCTCAAATCTGTCATAATCAAATATTACATTGTTTCCGTTATTTTGATTTGGATTAGAAACAGACTGAACAATTTGGTATATTTTCCCTTGTTTTGATGCAGCAATACGATCCATTTGCTCTTCCATAGATCTTCTCATTTTCACATTCAACACCGGAAGGTCTAATTTTGCATTTGCAAATTTCTTTGCCATAGATTGCAATTCCGGAGACAAATCAATTTTTGAAATTTCTCTTGAAAGATTTGAAGAAAATGTCTGCCCAATATTATTCGCTTGTCTTTCAGTTAACTTCGTTGCTACATCAAGTGCTCCACCAACCATAAGACCAGCCGCTTTATTAACAGGTTTGAAACTTCTTTCCAATCCTATTACATATCCAGCTCCGGAATTTCCGCCTTCTTTAATCCATTCTTTTGCCGGAGAATGTGACTTTTGAGCGTCTTTTCCGCCGCTGATTGCGTTTTTAACAAGATTCCATCCAGCATCAAATGCTTTTCCAAGCCATGATCCAATTCCTTCTATAAAACCAGAACCTGCATTACTTCCTTCGTCGTACAAATCATCAGAATCAGCCCCTTTTTTAGCATTATCTGTCAAAGATTTTCCTTTACTTTTTGCATTATTTTTATTACTACCAGACCCTACAGCGTTTCCGTAATCCTTTCCTGCCTTATCGCCAGTTTTTTTCATTTTAGGAGGAGTTTTATCAGCTTCTGTAGTCATAAGTTTATTCATGGCTGCTACTGCCTGCTTTGGAGACATTCTTCCATCCATAACTGCCTGCTGTATGCTTTTCGGAACATCACGTCCTGCCGCAGATGATTTGCTCAGTAAATCATTAAAAGTTACAAGGTTTTTCATCTGTTGTACTGCAGTAGATGGTTTTGTTTTACCTGAATTTACCTGTTTTTTAATGTTTTCGGGCACATCATATCCGGCCTTCTGAGCCTTAGCTACAAGGTCATTAAACTGTATTAATGCCTTCATTTCGTTTACGGCTGTAGAAGGTTTTATATTTCCACTTCTGATTCCACTTGATAAAAATTCTGGAATTTGATACCCTTTTTCTACAGCTTGTTGTACAAGACTGTCATAACTTATCAATGATTTTAGCTGTTCTACAGATTGAGGTACTGCATATTGTCCAGACAAGATCCCTTGAGATATATTTTTAGGTATATTTTTTCCCGCATCTCCTGCTTCTGATACCAAACTGTCAAACTTAATAAGTCTTTTTAATTCATCTGTTGATTTTGGTATGGAATATTTCCCTGATGCGATTCCTTCTGACAAAGAATCTGTAATATCTTTTCCGTCAACTTTAGCTTTTTTTACAGCAGACTGAAAATCACTTAATCGATTCATTTGTGTAATGGCATCTTTAAAACCAATTTCTCCTGACGCAATTCCTTCTGAAAGTTTTTTAGGTATCTCTATACCTGTTTCTTTTGATTGCTTTTCTGCCGAACTTCTCAATTCATCTAGATTAATCAATTGATTTAGTTCTTTCCCAGTCTGCGGAACTGAATATATACCTTTCTTTATTCCTTCTCCAATAGATTTTGGTACCTGTTCTGCTTTAATTCCAGCTTCTTTTGCTAAATTATCTAAGTTCTGCTCAAATGTTGCAAAAGCCTCTTGATTACTGTGAGCTTCTCCTAATTTATCAAGTTCTCCGTTTAATTTATCCAATTCTCCCTGGTATTTATTAACGGAATCTGTAGCTCTTTTATAATTTCCTTCGGCCTTGTTCTGTTCCTGCTGTGCCTTTTGCCATGCTTTCTCTTCTTTACTTCCTGCTACTGCTCCAGCATTAAGATATTCTTCTTTTGCTTTTTGCGTATTTTTTATAGCATCGGCTTTTCTTTTTTCCGCCTCAGTCTGTTTCTCTGTCGCCTCTGTAAGTTTTATTTCAGTATCTACAATATCTTCGCTTACATTTTCCATCTGTTTTGCATAAGCTTTGGCTACCGCAAGTTCTTTCTGCGCAGATATATTTTTCTTGATTGCTTCTGTGGATTTGTTCAGCTTATCTTTTTCAGCGTCATACTTAAGCCCCAAATCCGGAACTAATTCATTAAGGCGTTTTACAATCGTTTCTATCTGCTGTTTCTGGCCAACAGATTTTTTTTCAACGCCCATGAGACTTTCCAGTTTTTGTTCTAAAAACTCTGCCTGTGCGCCTTCGTTCTTCGCTGATTCAATCGCTTCTTCTCTTTTTTTGCGATTATTTTCTAGTTCTTCTGTATACTTTCTTTGGGATTCTGCTGATTTTTCCAGTTCTGCTGAAAATCTAGTTTCCGCTGATATGCTATGTTCCTGAGTGAGTGCATATGCCGCAATTCCTGTTGCTAATGCTCCAACTGCAATTACAGCTAATCCAATCGGACCACCGGCTAATGTACACGCTTTATTAAAAAGACCCATCGCTGTTGCAACCAATGATACTTTACCAGTAAGCACTCCAACTACTGTCTGTAGTCCAGTAAGTCTGCCCTGCTGCGCTGCAAGTGTAATTGCATTTGCTTTTTCCATTGCCTGCAGTGCTTGATATGCAGTAGAAAGGGCTTTTACTCCTACAGATGCTTTCTGAAATACTTTGTAAGCTCCGACAGCACCAAAATATGCCGTAGTAAGAGGAATCAGTGTTCCAAGGTTTTCTACTAATGTGCCTGTTGCAACACCTAATGCTTCAACTCCAACTTTTGCCGTAGTTTTCGCAATCTTCCCAAGATTTTTTACAGTGTTGACCGCTTCTTTCGGAACAATCTCTTCAATTTTATTATCCTTGATTGCTTCTGTTAAATCATTGATCTGTTCGGTTCCACCTTTGACTGCTTTTTTTATGGGATCTTCAATGTTATCATAAATTTCAATACCTAAAGATTCTACAGATCCTCCAAACTCTTCAACAGCCCCAGAAAGATTATCTTTCATTGTATCTGCCATATCTTTTGCAGATCCATCACAGTTTTTGTACTCTTCTGTCAATTTCTTTACATTTCCAGAACCACGATCCATAAGAGCCAGCATGCCAGACAATGATTCCTGCCCAAAAAGAGTAATAAGAGCCTGATTCTTCTGCTCATCTGTCAATCCAGACATCTTTGTTTCAAGCATTGCTGTTATATCAGCTAAAGATTTCATCTTTCCGTTAGAATCATAAAAAGACAATCCCAACTGATCCATTGTTTCCTGCATTTCCTTTGTAGGTTTTGCAATCCTTGATAATGCACCTCTTAAGGTTGTTCCGGCCTGTGACCCTTTGATTCCGGCATCTGACATGATACCGATTGCTGCAGCAGTTTCTTCAAACTGGATTCCCATTGCCTTTGCGACAGGAGCCACATACTTCATAGCTTCTCCGGTATCTGCAACCGCTGCGTTAGTTTCCGCAGCGTTCTTTGCCAGTACATCTGCTACATGTCCTGCAGAGCTTGCTTCTAGGCCAAATCCTCTTAATGTACTCGCTGCAATATCTGCACTTGTCGCTAAATCCTCCCCAGAAGATGCTGCCAGATCAAGCATTCCCGGCATAGCTTCTATGATTTCCGTTGTGCTAAATCCGGCAGATGCAAGATTTTCCATACCTTGCGCTGCTTCTGTCGCAGAAAAGGCAGTATCTACTCCTAATTGCTTTGCCTGATCTCTTAATTTTTCAAATTGGGTTCCGGTTGCGCCAGAAATTGCCTTAACTCTGGACATCTGGGCCTCAAAATCCATTCCGGTTTTGACAGCATCCGAAAATATTTTTCCAATTCCAATTGCTGCAATCCCTTTTGTCACAGTTCCTTGCAATCTGGATAAACCGGATTCCACTCCAGAACTATCTAAATCTGTTTCAATTACAACTTTTCCGTCGCTCATAATACACCTCTCGTCAAATAGTTAAAAAATGTCACAGCTATTTGACGCCCTGGGTGCATTATCCCTGCAGCACCAGGCCTACGCCTGTTCGCTCTCAAATTTTCTTAATACGCTACTAACATCTCCACCTTCCATCAATGCCTTATCAATGGCTTTCTGCAACTCGATTTCTTTTTTAGACATTCGAGTTTCAACCGGAATGGCATACAATTTCTTCATTTGCCTTGCGTATTTTCTTTGTTCCTTATTCATCTTAGATAGGTCAGCTCCACGCCATCCCATGATCTCACAGATCTTACAGTTATCGTGCAGTGCAGAAAAAAGAGACATAAATTTCCACCAGTGCATGTAATCTATGTCAAATAGATCTATTCCGTAGTCTTGCAAAAATCCGGCATTGATATAGTCCATATCATTTTCAAAAGAAAGCGTCGGTTCTTTTGGCTTACTACCTTTTTGCTTTTTACCACAGGAATAAAACCATATTAATTTTTCTGTTGCTTCTTCCAGATCATCCGGCATGATTCCCTTATAAAAAAGCTGCATGGCATAAAAATATCTTGCATTCAACTCTGCATCCTTTGCTGAAAGATTAGAATACTTTCTTATCTCTTTTGCAAAAGCCTCTTGCTCTTCCGTAAGATTCCCGAAGATCATGTTTTCTACTTCTATGATCGTCCTAAAGTCTGTATCAATTTCATAATCTTTCCCGCCGACCTTTAAAGTTGTCGGCGGTTTTTTCAAAATCATTTTTTACTTTCCCTCACTGCCATTTTTGCAATTTCATTAACTTTTTCTTTTTGTTCTTCCAGCTGCTTTTTAGCCAAGTTATACAGTTTCTTCACTGCACTTGTCCTGTCTGCAATATCATATTTTTTTCCAAACATTTTCTTAGATGTTCCATCTCCAAATGTTTTATCAAAAAACTCATCCATGATTTTGCATTCTACTCTGATTCCTGCTCCTTGGATCATTCCATTCACTGCATTCTTTTTTTCATAATCTGTGATGCTATTCCACATATTTTCAAAATTTTCATTGAAAGTATCCATTGTATCTGCATCCGTAATACTAAATGGATATTTTTCTTTATTCCAAATAAACATAATTCTCTCCTTTTAAATTCCTAAGCTGCAGCTTCTGAATCTGCTGTAAATATTTTTGTTTCTGTGTTGAATTTCCCGATTACCGGATCTCCTTTATCATGCAACGTTCCTTCTACCTGAAGTTCTCCATCGTTATCAGAAAAAGAACTGATCTCGGCCGATACTTCAAACTTCCTTGCCTTGAAAGTATTTGATTCTTCTTCTACCGCCTCATCTAAGTCGACTCTGATAAGTTCACGCTCTGCATCAGCTCCAACTTTTCTGTTTTTCCCAATGTCGATTAGGTCTTTAATCGCCGCCTCAGATACAATCTGATCCGCTGTAAATGGATGTTCGCCCTCATAAGATGTGATAGAGGATGTACTGGATCTATCTGAAATATATCTTTTTGTAGTGGTCTGTGCGCCAGGATCCTCATTTAATTCCTGGAATCCAGTTCCCATCAACTCATAATTTTCACCAACTTTTAAATATGCACGTTCCTGGTATCTAGGTTTTACTGCGCTGTTTGTTGTTTCTGTTACCGCCATACTAATTACCTCCTAAAAATTTTTGATAATAAACTAATTGGCACTGAATCTGGTACTGTGCCTTTGTCTCATCGGCATTCATCACATATCCATTAGTCAGTGCCTGTATCTTTGTTGCTTCTTTTCCTTCTCCAAGATTTGGAAGGTTGTTTGTCAAACTGCATTTTTCTAGCCATTCCGAAAAATCTTCATAAAACTCTGCTACATCCATGTTTTCCACTGTGTCGAGTCCAAAGTATTCACGGCTGCAAAAGACAAAATTAAAACGGCGAATTGTATCTCCGTTTAAATATCGTTTCTGTATTGGTGTGTCTGTCACAGATGCCTCGATCATATAGGACTTTGTATTTTCTTCTAGGTACTCCACTCCTACAAGAGCATTAAACTCTTGCAATAGTGGGCATCCGTTCACAAATTCTCGGATACTTCCTATTAAACTCATCCAACTTTACCTCCTGACATTTTTGCTACAGATTCCAATATGGCATTCCCATTATCAGCCCAGCATCTTTTATCCCATTCCTTTCCACGCAATCCTTTTCCCTTGTTTTCACGGTATTGTTTCTCTGAATACGGCTGTATATAATCTACAGATTTTTCCTTTTCCTCTGCTGTATTCTTCAATAATCCACTCAAAAAAGGAACGTAAGGATCCATGCATCTTCTCATTTCATGGGTAAAAAACCGCTGTACCGGTCCGCCTTTTTGCAATCCTCTTTTTGCTAAGATTCTTTGTGTCGGATTCATTTGCAGTCGAATCTTTTGTGCCATTTTATGCACCCCCAATACGCCAGTGCGGGAGTCCTCCACGCCGATTATCAGAAAAAGACAGTACCTTTCCTGTGTACTGCCTTTTCAAAAACTCTGATTCTTTTTCGAAATTATTTAATAATCCACGGCCGAATAGGTCTCCATTATTTATGGTCCAATATCCATCGGCTTCTTGGTCTGTTAATTTCTCATAAGCATCTGCATCTATGTACTGCTTTCCCTGCGTGTCTGCATTTTCTGGAATCCGGATTTTATACAAGTCCGAAGATGACAACCCTTTATCTGTAGTCTGCACTTCCTGCTTTGTATAAAAATTTACACCCTTGATCTGTGTCCTAAAATAAATAGGGCGTGCCGTTTCTTTGTCAACGCCACGCTTATTATAAATTGTAAGATCTGCATTTGTTATCATTGGCATATCCCCCTGTACATAAGACCTGTGCTCATTAGATATTGTCCTGCTGCCTGATAAGCCTTAGATTCTACCGAGTTTCCTTTTCCCTCTACGCTTGTCACATAACTTACGCTGTATCCGTCATTGTTTTCGGATTTCTTTTCTCTTCCAGCTTTATCTCTGGATATATCATCTTTATACATCAGATCAGCTACAGCACACGCCGCTAATTTTGCTTCTTCCGGGATATTCGTTTCATCAATGCGGCCGAATGTAATGTATCGAATAAAGATACCTGCTCTCAGCATGGCAGACGAAAAGTCATCTTCCGGGATTGTGCTGCCATGAAAATTTTTGATGTAAAATTCAAAATCCGCATACTCTACCATATTTTATCCTCCTATGTCTACCATGCTTTACCTCCTATGATTTCTTTGCCAATGAAACTTCTTTTGAAACTGGGCTGGAATCTACTGTTACACTTTCTGTAACCTGACTATATCCAGTCTTTTTGATCTTTGCCGGATATGTTCCTGCTCTCAAATTAAATTCAGCCTGTCCAGACGCATCTGTTTTTAATCTTGATCCATTGACATCAACAATAGCTCCTTCAATAGTGCTAGGTTCATCTTCCGTATCTTTTACGGTAAATGTAACTTTCTGTGTAGTAATCGGAGTTGCTGGCTCCAAGTATGCAAATGGGCATCCTGTTCTATCTTCATTCATTTTTGTTGCTGGGTTTGGAAGTGCCCATCCCATTCGGAATACAATACGGAGAGCCACCATATCCTGCTGCGCCAAGTTATATACAATTTCTTTTGTGGACGGGTCCTGAATTACACCCTGATCCAGAATTTTAACTGTTACATCCTGTCTGATAGCATATACAGCCTGTTCAAAATCTCCTACAACTAACTGCGCAACTTTATTATCAAACGCTCCATTTCTTGGGAAGTATAATGGTGCTCCATCTAATGAATACTGCGTTGCACCCTGCATATCAGATTTAAAAATTGGAGTTCCATCATTTGCTCTGATTCCTCTCAATTTTGCCCTCATGCTCATGGATGACAATGCTCCTGTACACATATATCCATCTTCTTCTACTTTTGCAATCACTCCATTTTCTGCCATAATTAAATTAAAATAATCTGCATTTGAAGATGGTGTGGCTACATTATTTCCTGCCTGTCTTGCCAATGTGATAATGTCATTTTGCCAATTTGCCGGTCGATTAACTCCAAAAATAACTGCACTATCCACTCTTTGGCCAATCGCTTCATTTACTCTTGGCGTAACTTCTCCAAAAATATCAAATTCAGCATCATCCAGCACTGCTTCTGGAATTGGAACAATAACAGCAAGTTCAGCTGCATTAAGATATACATTATCCCATGCCTGCTTAGTTGTCTGTTTCATTCCTGTATCTCCGTCTACCCAGTATGCTGTTGGTAAGAAATCCAGAACTCTGATTCTTGTCTGGTTACTTGTCATGTTTGGCAATTTTCTTGCCATACTCATAAAAACAGATTGTTTTGGAGCATCCTGGAAAATCGTGCTTACAACCTGTTCTCTAATAATCGCTTCTGCATCTTCCCTATTAGTAATGTTTGCTGGCATATTTACCTCCTATCATCTGCCTAATACGCTTCTTAGCGCATCATTTGCTTTCGTTTTTAAGTCATCTGTATTTTGAGATACACCAGGGGTACTAGATACAACTTTTGGAACTGGTTTGTCAGAAACAAACATATAATCGCTTTCTTTTTTTACTGCTTCGATTGCTGCTTGAATATCTTTGTCCTGATTTTTACTTTCTTTTAACGCATCAACATCCAACATAGCCATAATAGCTTTTTCATTTCTTCCTCCGGCTTTTCGGATCGCTGATTCTAACGCCATTCCGAACTTAAGATCGGCAACTTTTTTATCGCCTTCTTTTCTTGCGTTTTGTAAATCCTGCGTTAATGTGGTAACTTTAGTTTCCAATTCTTTTACGTTCTTAATATCAATACCTTCAAACTCCTTTAAGCTCTCCTGCGCATTGTCGAGCTGAGTTCTTAAGTTATCTCTATCTGCTTTAATTGGATTTAATTCTTTTCCATATTCCGACATAACATAGTTGATCTGATCCTGATTTAATCCCTGTTTTTGTAATTCTTCTGTATTCATTTCTTGTTCCTTTCCCACTATTAAGTTATTTATAGGTGCGTAACTATTCACCGAGTGACTGGACTGTTTTAGGTCTCATCTCCTGACCAAAATGCATAAAAATAACACCCAGATTTTTATGAGTGCCTCATGCAGCTTTACCCTGCTGCCGGGAGATATTAGATCACCGCCTTTTATTCTTCTGTGTGGCATGTATTTGTAAGTTTCTTGTATACATCTTCGTACAGTTCTTGCTTATCTCCATTAAATGTATACTCAGCATAGATTCCGTCTCCACTAACAGCTGTAGCAGCCAAACATTTATAATTTTGGAGTGTTTTACAACTCCATACGATAAATACATCTTTTAAATCAATATGATTTTCTGGCATATTTTTGTTGTACCACTCTACCAATTTCTTTTGGCATACACTTTCAAAATGTTTCATTCCTGTGATAATCAATGTAATTCACTCCTTTACTTTTTTGATTTTCTATTTGCCCATACTGCTTTCTGCGATACACTTCGGCTAAACCCAACAATATTCCCGTTTTTATCTCTGGTAGCATGGACTTGTGTCCTGGCCGATTCATATCGCCTTCCAGTTTGGTAGCATAAATTTTTCAACTCAGTTTCTTGTTCTTTTAGTTTTACAGATTGCGTATCAAATTCCTTTTTGAGTGCATTTTTTGTTTCCTCATTTCTGGATGACTCCATTCCGGAATTAAGTCCAGCTAGAACCCTTTTGTATTCTCTTATCTTTCTTTCGTGCGCCCTTTGCATTTGGCTTACTTCATATTCTGTGTATTTAACTCCGTTATACTCCATGTTTTTGGAATCATACTCTCTTAACATGCTTTTGGTATAAGCCGGAGAAGAAATTCCAGGAAAATAAGCATGGAAATTATGGCGGCAGTTCCATCCACACAATCCAGGTCCTGTGCCGTATCCAGTGCTTTCGTAAAAAGGAGGATAGTCTTTATCATTTCCTGATATGCAAAATACTCTGCCTTGCCATACTACATGAGATGGTCTGGCTCCGGCATGTGCTGTTGTCTCTACATAATCACATCCGGCTTCTTTCGCATATTGCAGATTGATTTCTGCTGCCGTCTGATTCACACCAGTAAGAGCTGCTCTCCTAGTTGCTACATCTAACTTGTCCACATGACCTGTCGGATATAATACTTCTGTGCTTATTCTGGCAGCCTTTTTTATTGCATTAGCAACAGCTCTGTTATAATTTAATGCCCCTGTTTGTATCTGCATCATAGCAACGTTGCATGTATCAATAAAAAGAGTCTGTGCTTTGATTGCTGTTGTCATTGTCAAATTGCTCAAGTCTCCAAAAGTTTTTTGGATGTTTGCACTTAAAATCTGTTGTATTGATTCAGACTGATTCAGTGTTATCGTTTCTTTTCCTGCTGCTTTATAGTAAACAGATTCATTTTCTATATTCTTAACACCTGCTTCTTCAAACATCCTTTTAATTTCTTCTTCTGTATATCCGGTTACCTGACTAATACGACGAATCACATCATCGTATATCATTCCAGCATTTTGTAATATCTCAATCTGATAATTACTTGTCTCTGATATATTTCCCATCCTAATAATTCGTTTTGCAATGTCAGATACAACTGATACTGAAAACTCATCAATTATCGCAAGAAGCTGATCTGAGAATCTATCCAAATATTCTGGGCTTAACATCTTTTATTCCTCCTGTATCTGGAATCTAGTGTCTACCGCCGGCATCATTTTCAATGCTTCTTCTTCCGAAACTCCATATTTCTTTGCGATATACAGTTCTTTCCGGATAAATCCTAAGGATGCATCCTGCTGCATGGATAAGAGTTCTTTTTCTTTATCAGCTAAAATGCTGTCACCCCAATCAAAGACAGTGTCATAGTTGCCATATGGTGCAAGATTATAAATGCTAGCATAAAAATCCATTGCAAGTATCATATCTTCCAATGCAATCTGTAAATTTTTTTGAATATCTCTTGTAAAATCAAAAGATCGTTGTTTGCTGCTTCTGATCTCTTCCGCTGTCTTATCTGTGTTATTAGGATCAGAGAGTGTACCATATGCCAGTCCGCAATTAAATTCCACTAGCCGAAGCTGGTGATTAAGCCCGTTGTAATAAGAGGTATCTCTTATGGCAGGAGAAAAAACATCAAGCAGCGGTTTATCAGTTGCGCCAGATGAATATTCCAGTGCACGATACAAGCGTTCTCTGCCTCCTGGATATACCATTTTATCTCTGGATGGTTCATATTTCAGAAGAGAGTCTGCAATATGAACCGCTGTTTCTTTTGCGTCATATTCCCAATCTATCTGTGAATATCTCTTATCTGCCATACGAATCGGATCAATCGCTTTTGCATAAGCAGACACACCAATGGGCGATGTTTCATCTGTATTGTTTGCTAGTGGCATCTTCAAATACCCAAACGGTAACCGATCCATACCAGAAAAAGAAATAGATGAAGATAGTTCTGACCACTCTGGAACTGATCCAACAGATATTTCAGATCCTAAGCTAAAGTCATTTTTACTTACAAATGCTCTGTTACTAATTTGCAGCAGACCATTTGCAATTTCATGCATTTCAAGTTTTGTATAAATCTTATCCCCTTTCCTGATCTGGCTTGCAAATACACACTTCGTCATTTTCCCGGAGCTATCAAAATCAATTGGGAAAAAGGCATCTGCCTGAATAAACTCAACGCTGATTCCTGCCTGTGTAACGTACGGCTTGAAAGCCAATCCACCTTTTGCGCATCCATACTCAAGCATTGGCCGCAAGTTGTGAATTACTCTTTGATATGCGCTATTTAACATGTCTGCTCTTGCAGATCCTGTAATCCTTGTATCAAATTCCAATAAGGTTAATCGGGCAAGCTCTCCTGTAATGGCCCCGGGAAGTCCCATAGTGTAAATCTTATCTTTTACTAACCAAGGCGGGTGATTTCTATACATTCTGCTCCATAGTTCAATGTCTGACGCCATTTGAGATGTCAGACTAATATCAACTTTGGTATCAGAATCTTTATTAAGAACTTCTGTGATTAAGGTTAAAAGTCTTTTGAATTTCATATGCATCTCCTATTCATATCGGATCAGCCTTGAAATATCTCGTTCTATCGTATATTCAAAACTGTCCAAACTATCAATGTCGCTTGTCCCGTCGTCCAGCCTCACATTTTTTGTAATTTTGTCCGGATCCCATACTGCACTGCAAAGAGCCGTCACCAAGTCATCACACGTAAGATCCATATAACTATATCTCCCTTGTGCCATAAGCCTTGTTGTAAGACGAATACGGTTGTTGATCTCTTCTTTCAGCGCATCTTCAACACGGATCCAGCCAAGTCCAGCCTTTCGAAGAGCGGATTTTATCCCAAGAATCAATGTTTTTTCTGCGCTGTCACAATACACCACAGTGATATATCCATATAAATTAATTACCTGAAGACAAAAATCCACAAACAGATTTCCTAGTTCTTCTGGATCAATATCGATCTGATTGCCGTTCTCGTCCTGACACAAGTGCCGTTTCGCAGCCAGCGATACAACTTCTTGATAACCTCTGGTAATTGCCGTTGCGGAAAAAGCATGTCCAGAAGATGAGCCTCCAAAATCCACACCCAGAATGATTTCCATGATGTCTTTCGGTTTCTCTGTCCTTCGGAAATTATGCAAACCGTTATTAAAATCTTCCGCGAACTGTCGGTAAATAAGTCCTTGTGCCGTAACTCTTTTTCCTTTTATATCCTGCATATACCATATGCTTCCCGGAACATATTGACTTTCTACTTCGCGGATACGCTCCTTTGACAAATTGATATTGTCATAAAGAGTGCAGTGTATATAGTTATAGCCGCCAATAAGCTCTCCGGCAGCAGCCTGCTTTGCGTATTTATCGATATATTCCTTGTATATCCAACTATTCGGATTGTCTGGGTTCAGATCCCAAAAAATTTTCCTTCGATCTGCAGCGATCGTTCGGTTAAATGCTTCTCGGATCGTTTTCCTGTGATGTAAGTTAATTTCTGTTGCAATCCACATTCCATAAGAATTTCCACGAATCCTTTTATAGCTGTCTTCTTTTGCCGCCCCCGCAAAAATAACTACTCTCTGATGGTTTCTTGTTGCTGATCCTTTAATAAACAAAGCTTCATTGTCTTTATATTTTCCCCAGCGGCATTGTCCTCGAAAAATCCACTCTAGTCCAAATCCATTTGCGTCTCCGATGTTTAGCTTTGCGGCTCCTACAGTAGATCCTGTAGCCAAATGAATCCTATCCTTTGTTGTCTTCAATTCGTGGGCAAAGGCAAATACGTTATCAATAGTTTTCCCTGCCCTGACTGCTCCTTCTGCCACATTGTACATACAAGACTCGCATTTTCGAATGTATTCTTTGTGTTTTTCTCCAAACCGAAAAGGAATTGTCTTTTTTCTTTTAATCTTTGCCGCCATAGATTTCTCCTTCAATATCCTCCAGATCTTCTATCTCTTGATTATTTCCGGTAAGTTTATCTACCTGCGCATTCAAAAGTCTGACCCGTGCTTCCTGCTCGTCCGCCTTTTCGTATCGTTTCATTAACTCTCTTCCAGCAGCCAAGCGGTCTGAAAGTGATGCATCCATATCAAATTGATCTTTTATCTCGCCTCTCAGGACGGAAGAATAAAACTCTAAGACCTCTTTTATATTCGCAATACGCGAATCCTCAATTTGCTTCTGACGTTCTGCTATATATTCAAGAATGTTAGGTTTGCTAAGGTTTTCGCTTCCTATGACTGTTGCCGTTTTCTCTGAATATCCTGCTTTTCTTGCCGCTTCCGCAGCGTTCCCACATATTAGATATTCATCAGCAAAGGCTTTTTGCTTCGGTGTGAGTTTCACATTTACCCACCATCCTTTATAATCTCAATATTTCTCAACCGCTTATCATCCTTTTTGGTTTCTATCACTTATTTCACCGCCTTCCATATATCACTTAAACAATTCACGATTTCTACCTGTGATGCTGTTCGTATGATTTCATAATCTTTTTCTTTCCACTTCCCGTATTTATTCCGGTACGTTATCCTTGTACTAAGAATCCGTATGGTTATCATTCGATTTTGTTCTTTGCTGTAAAATTGCGTTGATCCTATTTTTACAACAAGTCCACTCTGTAAAATCGCACGTTGCAACTTTCGTGTAATACTATTTAATTTCATTTACCTTCCTTTAAATCGGTTATCTATTTCTTTGTCCAGCCTTCTCTGGCTTCGTTTATATGATGCAGAAGTAATTTCTCTTGTTGTAGCTTCTCCATAGCCGTTCACAAATTTTCTTCTCGTCGTACTTGTATCTGTGCTTTTTCTATTTTTAAGTTTTGCATCTAACAATTTTCTTCTTTGCGCCTCTAAGCCTTGTCTTTTTCTTTGCAAGCTATAATATCTGTCTGGAAGATTCATCGCACTTCCGTTGCTACGAACAATCTTTTCCAGTTGTGTATTGATATTTTCTATTTTTTTGTCTAAACTCGCCGCGCTTCTACCTGTTTTTCCGGCGCCCATTCGTGAACTTGATCCTCTTCCGCCCATTAATGTCCTCGCCATCCTTTCCTAGGTCTTGGAGCCGCCCGATACCACTGATCGTTTAGCCATTCATTTGTTTTTTCTCTGTCTTTTTTATAATCTTGCTTCGTCTTCTTTATTTCCTGATCAGATATTTTTTTGACCGAAGCGCCATTGTTTTTTGCCCGATTAATAAATTCTTGCATCGTCATATTATTCGGCGTAGGCTGTGGCTTCCCATCAATTAATCTCTGATAATAATTGGTTCCTTCGCTAGAATGAAAGTAATATTATGTGGTCTCACCGTTAAGCGAAACCAAGACCCCTCGCGTCTTTATTTTGCCTGCTCCTCCTTTGCTTCCCATTCCGCTTGAACTTCCTCTGCCTCCCATGTTTACCTCATCTCCTTATACTTTTCCTGATAGGCTTTAATCGAAACGATATTCCCGTTACACTCATCAGGAACTTTCCCGTAGAAAATAATCGTTGTAGGATTTAGCCTGTCCATCATTTCCAGATACCCTTGAATAAAGAGATCTATGCGCTGTTTACTATTCATACAGCCAACAGAAGAAACCGCCACTGTACCGCCAACAGGTTCTCCATCAAAACACCATTCAAAGGATTCTTGATCACTCCATGATATTGTCGGAATTACATCTATTCCATACATTTGTAAATATGCACCTATCCAATGCTTGCGATAATGGTTGTAAATCTGCATAGCCTTTGGAAAATCTGTATAAGTACTAAAATCCGGAGACATGACGTGAGTAAAATCTAATAACATATTTATGTATCGATCCGGCGCATTCCACAAGCGATTAAACTGATAGTCATCTATGAAGAAATGGATTCCTTTGCCCTCTCTGTTTTTGCAGCTCTTTGCATAGTTAAAAGGCATAAAATCGCACTTTTTGTAACTTGTAGGCTGTATTTCTGGAACCTGATATTGCCCAACTCCATCAAAAATCATTTTCTGTAAATTTTCATAATTTTTCTTTTCTCTATACACGATGCTTATTTCTCCATTTCCTTTCTAAATTTGTGCATAAAAACAGCACCCATCTCTGGATGCTGAAAAAAAATAATAAATAAAGGAAGCTTTGTACGACAAAACCCACCATCAAACAATTCATAGTAGAGCCCCGGAGTCCGAAGATCATCCAAGTTCGTTCCTTGAGTGAGAGGGCGCCACTTGGGACGCCCATAAGAAGGCTATATGAAAAAACGTTAGATCATCATCTACTCGTTCTAGAATAATTATAGCATATCATTTTGTTTAATAGGTTTAATCTTTCACATATTGGCCAATTATTTGAGATATTCTTCCTTTGCTGTATCCTGCTCTTTCACCAGCCTCTTGTTGTGTTTTTCCGTTCAAGAATACCATTTCAAATATCTGACGATGGCTACTATCCGGAATATCTGCAATGAACTCTTCTATCTCGATCAGAAGATCATTCACTTGATCTTTACGCCTCTCATTGATCATCCTCTGTCTGATGATATGATCCATTTTCTTAGGCTCGTCCATAGCTACCATCATATGTGTCTCTATGTATGGAAATTCAGGCGCAGATCCCTTTACTTTTCCGTAGATCACCGGAACATCGTCCTCTCTTTCCTCTAACCTATCGAGCTTCTTTTCTATCATCTCCTGTTCTCTCTTTAGTGATATGTACTGCTTTAATGTCTTCTTGTCCACGCTCTCCCCTCCTGCTTACGTCTTTGATCTGCTTCTTTACTCTGTCGCAATAACTGCCGTACCATTCCAGATACTTGACCCGATCCCGGCACAAGCCCATGCAGTATTCTGCACAGGCCTTGCATGGGTTCTTCATGGTTTTAACTCCGTTTCAGCCAGGAACCGGAGCATTTTCTCTTGCCGCTTGATGGTTTCTCGCAGTTCGTTGTTTTCTTTCGCCAGCCCGGAGGCAAGCACTGCTAGTCCACATACTGCTAAAAATAGAATTATGTCCATTCCTTACCTCCTTCCCGCCTTCTGGTTCATCTGTTTTCTTTTTATGGATTTCGCCATCGTCTCTGATCGGTACGGCCTATCCTTCCTTTTCTTCTCCCTTGCTCTCTGCTGTTTTACCTTCCAATCTAAAAATCTTTTGCAATCCGGATGACAAGCGACTCTTTTGGTTCCTATCGCCCGATCGGTGCAAGAATAGCAAGGGCAATCTATGTAAGCCATTCACTTGTCCCCCTTTGTTGCTAAAGCTTCTGCCCTTCGTTCCTCTCTTATTAGCTTCCTGTCAATAATGTTTTCTATTTTCTCATCCGGTATGTTTAATAGTATTTGCACCTGCTCGAGACAAACAATAACGCCTGCCATTTCTTCCGTTATTGCTCTTATGTGGTCTTTGTTGTACGTTATAATCCCGCTGTCTTCTTTCCACTTTTTGTTTATTGCCTGTGTGAGTTTTGCCATTTCTTCTATCAGCTGCCGACTTTGTGATTCATAGCCGCACATAAAAGCCGTAGTATAAATTTTATCTATATCAATGTTTCCTGGAAAAATCATGATTTTCTTTCCTCTCTTTCTTTCTGCCTTTTTGCTTCTCCCAGTGCCCACAAAGTAACACCTACGGCACCAAATCCGGCGCCTATAATAAATGCTAAAATAGCTCCCATTATTTTACTCCTTTCTTTGGAATGTATAAACCTGGAAGTGGCTGCCATGCGATAATTCCATCTATATCCCCAAAACTTGCGTCTAAATCTGCGTCGTATTCTGTGAGATATGTGTATTTTCCATCAGTGCACAAAACAGAGTCACCATCTCCTGGAGAACATTCTTCCACTGGAATCCATCCGTCATTCATGTACTTGCGGATGATCTCTTCTGCTCTATTTCCTGCGTCATTGTCTATAATGCATCCTTCTGCCTTTAATTGTTCTATTATCTCTTCTAAAATCTTCTCTAACATGTCATTCTCCTTAACCTTTCTTAACAATTAATGCTATATAAAGTCAAATAGTTCCATTTGTCCGTCTACTGCTTCCTCTGCCATTGCCTCTTCGATTCTCTTTCTACACTCTGCAAAGCTTCCCAGAAACCTATTTGGATGCCTGTGCCTTCGCATTGCAAGAAGATCATTTCTCTTTATCGCTTCTTCCAATCCGGAGACATATCCCATCACTGCTTCATAGCAAACCTTCTTCTTTATATTCGTACTGGCATTACATTGCGTAAGCCATTGATAGTTTTCGTCCGCTTTGTACTTCGTCAAGCTTTCCCTTGCGTCTTTTTCAATCCGCTTCGGTTTTGCCATGTAATACTTCGGCACTTCCGGCGGCGTCTGGAGGTGATATTCTTCCGGAAGATCCAGGCTGTTTTCCTCACAGATCTCTTTGATTTTTCCTTTATCGTAAATCACATGATTTCTTGTCAGGTTCATGTTATATCCATCTTCCCAGAACGGATCATTTCCACCTTGTATCTTTAGATTATTCCAACGATCTATTTCTGATTTTATCTCTTGACATAGCTCCTTAAGCTGTTGCTCTGGGCTCTTTTCCTTTCTCGCCATCGCTTCTCCTTTCCGCCCACTGCCAAAAAGGCAGCAGGCTCATGGCTTATACATTGGCTTGTTTCTTATGCGCCTTGGTTTTTGTGGTATACAAGGTGCTCTATGCGTAAACTAACTTTCCCAGGTCCCACCGAAACATTTTTTGACTAAGACTACGAATTACAATATTTAGTATGGGTTTGCAGTGACATGGCGGCACCTGATCCGGTCAGTTCTTGCCTAATCCTTTATGAGTCTGTACACGGCGACTCTGCGCTTTGTGACGCTGTCCAACCGCTTCCCAACAACTTCAATCAACCCATCGTTCTGCAGGTCATTCATCCTGGGCTGTACCTGCTGTCTTTCTGACGTTGGAACCAATCCATGGCGATACAGCACAGCGGCAACTTCTCTGGCTGTCATATCTCCATAGGCTAATTGATCCAGGATTAATTTCTTTATGTTCCTGCCATCTGTCTTTTCGTAAGATTCCCGGCGTGTCTGCCGAGTGATCCGATTGCTTCGGTATGCGCTTGGGCATCCGAACATGTTAAGCTGCTCCATCATCATACCTCCTGCTTTTGTTCGCTCTGTACATTATCCGCAATGCATGCAATTCCGTTTTCGATTTTTCTGTAGGTATCATTTGCCATCAAGATATTTAAAACAGATTCCGACAACATCTGTTTTGTACTGGTATCAAACAACTCTTTGACATTCTTATTCACCGTGTCTTTGATCTCCCGGATCTGATCATCCAGATATGTTTTTACATCATTTCCAATTGCAAGCTCTGACCGGATATAATCATCAAATTTGAAGGTTTCCGTTTTTGCACATAGTCTATTATTGTATCTGTCTTTCTCATATCCGATTACCGTATGGAACTTTCCGTCCTTGATTGCATCAGCAATACACTTCTTTGCATACTCCTGCATGGAGTATTCTTTTAACGGTTCATCATCCCAGAAACTGTTTCCTCCAACCGTAATCTTCTCATGAGCAACATAATTATCGATCATATCTTTTACAATCTCGTGAGCAGAAAGCATAATAGTCCTTTCCATCTCTTCGGTAATGATCTCCTTTTTGATCTCTGCCAGAATCTCCTTTTTCAGACTTTTGATCACTTCGCTTTTGACATCGTTGACAATTCCTTGCGCAAAGTTCTGCATGTTAAACCTGATCTCCAGTGTTTCTCCCTGTGTTTTCGCTTCTGTATCCTGCCGTCCTATTTCCTCTTCAGCCACTTCGTCGTATCCTTCATAATCCTCGTATTCATCATAATAACTCATCTTCATCCTCCTAACTGAACTGCTTCTCCATGAGCTGTCTTTCCAGCTCATCAAAGTCATAGTTTCTTTGCGTAAAGTTGTGATTCCCGCAACCTTCCGCTCTGTCTTTGGACTCTAGCTCTACGTAGTTCGCATCCAGATAATCTATGTACCCGGAATTAAAAAACGTGCTGCCATTTTGGGGCTTTTTCCAGGTCTCTAACGCCAAGTCCGCCTTGTATCGGTCAATGGCACGCTGAAGTTCTTCAAAACCGATATCAAGTAATCGCCTCTTATTGGTATCTGACACCCTCCCCTTCCCACGCTTTTGCGGGTATAATTTCCAGAGTCTCTCAAACAGTGCATCAGCATCAGCTTTGCACTTTATATTTTTATTTCTATCTTCTTCTTTCTCTTGATTCTTTATCTTTATCGGGTTTTTTGGGTTTTCGTTTAAACCGTTCGGTTTTTCAGAAACCGAACGGTTTTTTGGGTTTTTGTGCAAACCGTTCGGTTTTTCCTCTTTCCTTGGTCTTCCACCCTTTTTCCCGTTCTCCCGGTTTGAATTGCACCGGTTTTCATATTTCTCCGAATCCCGATCCATCTGTTTCTGGATAAAGGAAAATGCCATCATGGAGATTCCGTCCAGTTCCGGGACCGTGCCTGATTCAGAGTAATCGATCAGGGCCATCAAGAGCCGGCCCCTCTGCTCATCTGTCAGTAATTCCAATGGCTCCCGATACTCGTGATAGATCAGGAAGCTGCTCTTCTGCATTCACCTCACCCTTTTCCATAAGTTCCATACCGGCTTCCCATTCCCGGTAGATCTCCATAAAATCATCCAGGAGCATCGTGGCCATCCAGGGTTCACGGTTCTTCCTGTGCATCACACAGGGTTTTTCTCCCTCCCTGGCATCGTGGATGCTCTGGCTCATGGCAGCACGCAGGTTCAGTTTTTCCACCCGCTTGCACTCGATGTGCAGGTAGGGAAGCCCAACTACGTCAGCGTCTCCGTTGCTACCACAGTATTGCTGTCCTCTCCTGGTGTCATATCCGTGCTCTCTTAAGACTCTGGAAAGTTCAAGTTCACCCTTCTTTCCCTTTTCTCTGCTGTTTATAGCCATGATCTCCCAAACTCCTTCCTGAAATCTTCCCTGGTGCCGATATATTCTTCCCAGTACTTCTGTGCTGTCTGTTTCAGGTCTGTATCGATATCTCCGTTCTTTGGATCAAAGTGCACACCGTTCGGATGGTAGTCCGGCCGGAGCGGTACGACAAAGCCGTACTTCTCACTCCGGGAGCGGTTTGCTCCTCCGAAAATGTGATGCCGCTCCACCTTGTGGGAACCGGTATAGATACAGCAGTCCATGTTGTCTGTAAATGCACTCCATAGTTTCTTAGCCAAAATTTACACCATGCCTTTCTTTCAGTATTTCTTTTTCGTTTGGAGACGCGATCTCTGTTTCCGGGATCCCCGCTTCCTTACAGCAGGTGATCAATCCGTCGATCAGTCTTGACATCTCCTTTGTGTCATAGGTCCTGGAGCCTCTTAACAGGCGGTATGTCCGGTACATCACTCCATCATTACCGAGTCTTACCTGTGATGTAGGGGCAAGATGATAATCTGTCGCATTGTTTACCTTTTTCTCTGCCTCTTCGGTGTCCGGTATCGTCACATAGACCGCTTTTCCGTCAAAGATCTCCGATTGTCCGTATCCACGGAGCATCATGTTGTGGGCTTCCGGGTTGCTCAAGCCTATCACATCCGCAAACTTCGTAAGCAGTGTCCAGTAATAAGCATTGGCATCCAGAGACCGCTTCTTCCTGTACTGCACGATACGGATCCGCAGCTTCTCTTTATCCTTCAGCTTGTCGTATTCTTTTCGGATATCACTGTCTACCTCGATCTCCAGCTTCTGGTGCCTGGACATCAAGTCGATGCCCAGACCCTTGAGCCTGCCTATGCATTCCATCCATCAGCACCCCACTGCTTCATGCATTGAGCGTGCACCCGGATGATCGTTGCATGCTGATTTTCGTTCAGCTCCGAAATGTCTTTCAGCGCATAAGAATCCAATATCTTTCCGATATCCAGATGCTTCTCATCACAGAACTCCAATAAGCTTTTCTGTTTTTCTTTGCTGATCCTCTGCTTTCCAACCGGTTCCTGCGCTTCCTGGGTTGTCTCCTTGCCGTATCCCCGGGAAAATACCACTTTCTCTGTCCTCTGATTTTTGATCTCGAGCTTTACGATCTTCTTGTCCTTTATCTCCATCCTGCTGACCCGGAAGTTGTCTCTGGTCCCATATTTCCCTCTGTCTTCGTATATATTGACGTCGCCCGGGGCGATCCAGATGAACGGAGCTGTATAGAGTTCTCTTCCAATACCCAGGTTAAAACATGCCCGCTTGAAAGAGTCCGAAGCCTGTCCCTTCTCCTTCTCTGATCTGGATTCTTTTCCAACATCCTGTTTGGAGATCCACTCTCCTTTCTCGGCATCATATAATTCCACGGTACAGAAGAGATTTCCTGCGATCATCTCATGATGCCTCTTCCATCCCATGATCCCGACTGTCTCATCTAATATATTCATGTCGCACCGAGCGTCTTTGTACAGTAATAAGCTACAACCGGTTGATTTGCAGGTTGCCACCCTGCATTCTACTTCGTCCGCTCTAAGGTCTCTAAACTCAATTCCCATTTCCTTCTCCTACTATTCATGCTTGCCGCCAGAATCCTTTCTTCTGGCTGTTTTCTACTCTGTTTTCTTTTGCGTATCTCCGGTATCTATCTGCTCCATACCTTTTAAGCTTTGATTTCCGGTCTCTTAAAATCTGCTCGATCAATGCATCTGTCTGATCCTGGCAAAAATAAAGTCTGGGAAATCCTCTTTTATTTTCGTATCGATATTCTTTCACGAATGAGCCTATGTTGTACCTGTATTTCAGGTATCGCTTTCCCGGATGATCAGAGATCCGGATAGAGTTACATACTCCGAAATCCAATTTGAGATAGATACTATCGGTCTTATATGCGTCATATCTCTGCACTGTAAAACCTTCTGCGATCAGTCTTTTGCACAGGTAATCAGCGAGTTCTTTTAGGTTCATAACGCTTCGCTCTCGAGAACCCGACTTGCCCACATGTCTGCAAAGTGCAGGATCAGATACAGCGCCGTTTCCTTCCCCTGGATCTGGTACCGGAAGTTTCCATATAATCCGTTATGCCAAAGGATCGCTTGCTGTTCTTCCTCTGTCAGTTCTATATATTGCTGTGCGATCACAACAGAACGAACTTCGTGGTCTACATACATCAGGTCTGGATTTGTTTTATACGGCTTGCTTGCACTCTGCTTTCCACTCTTTAAGATGTTCTCTACATAATTCGATTTTCCGTACTGCCCCATCTTTCCAAGGTCATGAAGGAGGCACACAATAATCAATTCATCTGCTGCATCCAGTGAAAGTTCCCCTCTCTCAGATAAAACACGAGATATATCTGCTGCAACATTCAGCACGTTTAAGCTGTGTTCTGCCAATCCGCCTTCTTTCGCCAAATGGTATCCTCCACTGCAAGGAGCTGTGAAGAATCCTCCCTCTTCCATTACCTTGATGAGTTTGTCCATTCCAGGTCTATTGGTACTTTCTAATAAACGAATGATCCGTTCTTTCGTTTCCATCTATTCTTCCTCCTTCTGTTCTTCGATTAGTTCCAGCAGATAATCTCTACAAGCCTGAAATTCGTCTTGATTGATTTCTTCATCGAAGTAAAATTCAAAAACTTTATCAGGGTCACTGTACTCTTTCCATCCGTATTTATAAATTCGAATACTCAAAAGAGCTACATGACCGCTCATTTCAAAAAACACCGTTGGTCTATCATTTTTTTCTGCATATCGTTTCTCATAACTTCCATCCTTTCCTTTCTGTGCTTCCATACAAAGATGGAAAAGATATTCAATCTGATTATTTATCATTCTCTTTCTCTCCAATCTGTGCTATAATGCACGTGAATAATATTATTTTTTTACTTTGCCCTTGGAAGTTGCCGCTTCCGGGGCATCTTTATTTTCCAGAACATGCAAGACTTCGGTAAGAGTCACTAACCTGCCTTCCAGCGACGCTATCTTTATCAAGTCCGGACAAGTTTGATACTCTTTTTCCAATGAGTATTCGCACTCCTTAATTTTTGTCTCTATGTAGGTTTTTACTGGATCGTTCATCTGCCTCACCTCCTCCCAAGATTGCAGGGGCTGCCACACAAAGGCCTAACAAAAACGGGTAATCCATCCATACCAGGGCAAGTCCCAAAACAATCAAGATAGATAGCTCTATTTTTGTCATCTACCTCACCCCCTCATGATTGACTTGTTTTCTGTTTGGAGCATCTTGAGCCTCCATTTATCGAACTCTTCTGTATCGAAAACGATCGGAGAGTTCTTTTGCCTTGAATCTATCTTCTGAGCAAACCTTTGTCCCGGATATCGATAGGCGTTCATTAACATCTCCTTTGGGAATCCCATGGCTACAAGCTCTTTTATTTTCATGACAGGTTTTTCGTATTTCATGTTTTCACCTTCTTTCTGCTATTCTTCGTTGAATCTTCTCTGTATATCTCCTATACTTTAAATACAGGCACTGCCATGCCGAGTATTATGAAAGGAGAGTTCTTCGTGTATGCTTCAATAATTGTTTCAATCATATCAGTCGTGGGATCTTTTATATTGGTTTATCTCAGCGTCATAAAAGATTCCTTCGATCAAAAAAGATCTGTTCAAAACGAGCAATTAGAAAAATTCTACATACCTTTTTACAAAATGTATTGTCGCGGTTTTATGTCTAACATTAAGTTAAGCTCTTTTCCTTTAGATGTTAGGTTGAATATTTTAGACTTGATGAGTGATAATATCCAATTTTTAGAACCGCTATCGCAATCACTATACCCCAAGTACTATCGTTGCTTACTGGACTTGATGGAAGCTGAGGACTTAAATCCGCGCTTTCCTTTAGAAGAAACTCAGCAGGAATTTGATGATATTTCTGAGCAACTCATCCAAGCAATATTAGATGAATACAAAGATATATTAAAGAAATGCCATCTACCAGTGCCTTCCATATGAAGGCGCTATTCTTTTGGCGTTTGGCGTCTTTGATCGCCATAACATTTCCAAATATTACGAATAAAACTACTATGCTCGTCATACCTTTACAGCTTCTTTCCATTTAAAAGCAACGGATAGCCAAGCTGGACTATGGATTCTAAATTCTGTAGCCCTTCGTCCGTCATTCCTTCTGCTAAAAGTTTTGCAAGGTCTTCCGAAGTGCCGGTATGAGAAACCAGATCAAACATTAAATCACTAAATTTTTTTATGTCTGTCATCCCTCTGATAACATCAAACTTTGTTACTTTTTCTTCCTTTTGATCTTCGGTACTTATCGCATTAATAATTTCAATTTTAATGTTTTTAATGATTTCCAAAAGATTTTCATTTTCTTTATCATGCGTTTTCAAATGATCAATGAAAATCCCATATTGAATTTTAAACTTTTGTTCAAGGCAAGCTATTTTCTTGTTTATTTCGTCCCATTCATATTGTGAAATTTGCATATCTTCTCCCTCCCTTCATTCCGTTGCTTCTTCTTTTTGTTCGCTTTTTTCTTTCTGTTTTCTCTCTGTTACCATTGCTTCTCCCATACCTAAGATGTAACCTTTGTTAAAGTCAGACATCTTAGTTACTGTCTCGGCTATGGTCTTTACAATTTTTTTGTCTTTATCAGACACATTGTCCACCTCCTTATTTGACTTTGTGAGTTTAGTATATCATTTCGAGAGTTTTTAGTCAATACTTTTCTCTCAAAAATATTGACTTTGTGAGTTTTATGTAATATAATTAATCTCAAGAAAGGTGGTGATGCTACAAATGAGAGAAAGAATTAAAAAAATCAGAAAACATTTTAATTTAACTCAAGTAAAATTTGGAGAACAAATTGGAGTAAAAGGAAATACAGTAACGAATTATGAAACTGGCTTAAGAACCCCAACAGATGCTGTAATAAAATCGATATGTCGCGAATTTCATATAAGAGAGGAATGGTTAAGATTCGGAGAAGGCGAAATGTTCATAGAAATGGCAAGAGATGAGCAAATCTCTGAATTTGTGGGAGGAATTTTAACAAATGAGTCGGATTCATTCAAGAAACGTTTGATTTCCGTTCTCGCCAATTTAACAGAAGAAGAATGGAAGATCTTAGAAAAAAAAGCAAAAGAACTCGTAAACGAAAAAAGGGACTGATCACCTCAGCCCCAGCAACGCTCTTACATAGTAATAAATCAGCCTTAAGTGCCGATCATCTGCTTTGTCGAGCATTTCAAAGATAAGTGTTTTATAATCCATATGTATCCACCTCTCACGAACACGAACAAACGTTCTAAAGTAGCGATACATAAATTATAGAACAAACGTTCTAAATTTGCAATAAAAATTCATTAATTGGATAAAATTGTACAATTAAATATAAAATTTTTTCTTATTATAAAGTTGCTCAAAGGAGGAAAAGCATGAAAAAGAAAATTGCCATAGTTGGCGGCATTTTATTAACAATATTAGTTGTTTATGTCATAGTCATCAATACTAAACCTTCAAACTCTACAGATTCTTCTACATCAACAGTCACTTCAGCCGAGAAAAAAGATGATTATAGCAATTTTAAAGAATACAAAGATGAAGATTTTACTTACAAAATACCTTCATCATGGAGCAAGTCAATACAAGGTGATACGACGTATTATTACAGAAATGATGATGATAGCATGGACGGAATGATAATGATATATAAAACAGAATTGGATGAATCCATCATGGAGCCAGGAAGTTTTGATTCATATGTAGAAGGTTTCGAAGAAAGCGAAGAATACTTAGGCGAAACAAAAAAACGAGATATAACCATCGATGGCATTGATGCAAAACAAATGTCTGCAAAAACCAAAATTCAAGGAGAAGAATCTTATATCGTGTCATCTGTATTTGATTATGATGAAGGTATTGTAACTTTTGGTTTTCTTACACGAGAGAAAGATCAGTACGCTGATGAATACAATGCAATCCTAGAGTCTATTGATATAATTGATAACACAAGCGAAACAACTACCGAGAAATCAACAACGGAATCGACCACTGAGAAAGTTACGACAGAAAAAACGACACAAAAAGATACAACGCCAACTACCGGAGAAATAAACGCACTAAACAGCGCATATGACTATTTAGATTATTCTGCTTTTTCAAGATCTGGATTAATTGAGCAACTTGAATATGAAGGATATACTAATGATGAAGCAACATATGCTGCTGACAATTGTGGGGCTGATTGGAACGAACAGGCCGTAAAATCTGCACAAGAATATCTTGACTACGGATCTTTTTCAAAGATCAGATTAATTGAACAATTAGAGTACGAAGGATTTACAAAAGCGCAAGCTACATACGGCGTAAATCAAGTTTATTAAAACAAAACCGCCCGGCGGCAACCGGGCGTGCAACTGAAAATTATAACACGTGGCTAAAGTGCTATACTTTTCCATAGACAGTTAAAGTATACCATTTTTAGCTACACCTAACAAGGGGTGTATTTTTTGTACCCTTTTTTAGAAAGGATGAACAAATATGGCTGTAAAATACAAAAAAGGGAAAGATGGATACTTTTCTACTCGTGTCTGGGATGGTACCTATACTAAGAACGGTGAAAAACACTATAAGCATCTGCGATCCAAGAAAAGTAGCAAAGATCTGGAACGCAAGGTAAAAGAGCTGGAATACCAGGTAAAGGAACGAAACGTCGTTAAGAGAGACGATATTACCTTTTACGATTATGCAAGGCGTTGGAGAACTTTATACAAAGATTCAAAAGCGAATGGAACGAAGATGATGTATGACCATATCATAAAAACTTACCTACGCGAACTGGAATTTGTTCGATTGCAGGACATCCAGCGTGTCCACTTGCAACTTGTTCTAAACAATGCAAATAATAAGCCGCGGACACAACAACAAATCTTGATGACCTTCCGACAGATCGTTGACGCCGCTGTCGCCGAACGATTAATGCCAGCCAATGTAGCAGATGATATTCTTCGGAGCATGCAGAGAGTAAAATATAAAGCTCCGGAAAAAAGGGCACTGCTTCCACACGAACGAGAAGCTGTTTTTAAGGCGGATTTTAATCCGATGGATAAAATCTTCGTCTTTTTAATTTACGGCTGTGGAATAAGGCGAGGGGAAGCCCTGGCGTTAACTGTGGATGATATATCTTTCGACGAAAGAACTCTGTACATAAATAAAGCATATGATTTTATTACCATAAAGGAACCGAAAACAAAGAATGGGTACCGTACTCTTCCGATTCCGGATATTATTTATCCTGCTATTGAGCAGTATGTGTCTGTCTTAAAGGATCAAGAGAAAACTTATCTATTTACTACCAAGCGTGGAGAATTAATGACCAGGAGCGCATACAGACGGATGTGGGAACGAATTATAAAAAAAATGGACAAAGTATCGGATACGCCAATCGAAGGGCTTACAGCGCATATTTTTCGGCATAACTACTGCACGAACCTTTGCTATGAAGTCCCACGCATATCCATTAAGATGGTTGCGAAATTGCTGGGGGATAAAGAAGCGACGGTCCTTAATGTGTACAATCACTTGATGATGGAAAAAGAGGATTCTACTGCTGCCATAAACGCCGCTTTGAACTTTTAAAAATTGGAACAAAAATGGAACAAATGATTTTTATTAAAACCGTTTACTTTTGATAATGGAACAAAAAAGGGAATATTTGTAAAAGAAAAAATTAGAACTATGAGATGCCGGAAACCCGCATAAATACAAGAAAAACGCTGCTTCTGGCATCTTCCAAAAGACAACGTTTCCGATGAGCGTGCGGGGATTCGAACCCCGGACAACTTGATTAAAAGTCAAAAGACCTAATGCTGTTGTATGCCCATAAAATAAGCCATTTTCCCACAAACGTGGAACAAAAATGGAACATCATGTATTATATAGTAAGCATATATTTTTGTCAATAAAAATTTTTTTAAGTCAAATTCCATCGCGGTCGCTTCTATATATAAGGGGGAGGACGACCGCAATGGAGATAATAAGAAGGTATTTAATAATCTGATTATAATATATTTACATACAAAAAGAAAGCCGGAGATTTCTCCCCTGCCTGATACAATTTTTATATATGCGCCTTTCTTAAGAAGGAGTTCGCAGAAAATGGCTGTTTTGCGCGGTTTTTCGTATATTTGTCACTAGTTTGTCACTAGTAAAAAAATGAAAAAAATCTCTTGACTATTCGTAACGAATGGTATATAATTAAATCAAGATAAGA
>ERZ791922.304-NODE-304-length-36158-cov-3.047171_pt1 | contig 36158 bp, 42 predicted proteins | sample MGYA00510134_ERZ791922 | MGnify/ENA primary metagenome ERZ791922 (study PRJEB30046, sample SAMN00792101) | human gut metagenome | study: EMG produced TPA metagenomics assembly of the A metagenome-wide association study of gut microbiota in type 2...
GTGTCGCCATCCAGGTTCTTGGTCAGAAGTTCTCTGGCGGTTGCAAACTCGTCTCCGATGAAGCCGAGGCGGAGGAGCCAGGTTCTCATGGCGTATTTCGGATTCTCAACCTGCGGCTCTTTGGGGCTGGCGGTCTTGACCATCATCGCCATCTGGCTCAGTGCGAGGCAAAGCTGAATGTAGCTTTTCAGTTCTCCGGCGTGAAGTCCGCCTCTGCGTTCCTCGTTGGGGTTGGCGAACTGGAAGCATCTGAACTCGACAGTGCCGTGAGTGAAGCAGGCATGATAGTTGAGCATATGGTAACGGCTGCTGTTGTAATGCTGGTTTCTGCTTTCGTAGTGGTATCCATCGTACCAAATGTCTGCCAGCGCATCCATCGTCTGGGGCTTTCTGCGGTTCAGCTTGGCAAGGAAATCCTTGTTGACCGTGTTGCAGTAGCGGTTAATGCGGCTGCGGTCAAGGCGAAGGGCAGAAATCAGAAGGCTCTCGTGGCTTGCCATGATGTTGGCGAGGTTTCTAAGGGTCTGGGGGCTGTGTTCGCCCAAGCCGATGTGGATGTGGACTCCGCACATATGGGCGGGGTCGCTCTTCGCTCCGGCGTGGCGGAGGTTGCGGATGATTTTCTGCAAATCCTCAATGTCACTGTAGTTGAGGATCGGCGTTCCCATCTCCGTTTTCTCCTCATCGCAGGCAGCGTAGATGCTGGAGTCTCTGGTGATTTTCCATTCCCTGCCCTGGTTGTCCTTGCAAGCCCAAGCGTAGTAGCTGCCGCCGATGTAGCGTACCGTGTTCTCCGTGCCGTAGTAGGCGGCGATGGTTCGGCAAGCTTTTTCTCTGGTGATGTTATACATCTCAACCTCAACGCCGATGGTCTGCTTCTTCATTTCTTCAATCTGGATCCTGGTTCTTTCGTTCATAATATGTACCTTCCTTTCGGTTCTTAGCGATGTGTGTTTTCCCTTTCGGTAGTGACATATTCGCTCTAAAAGCACATATTATCAAGTCAATTCTGAGCCATAATCTACACAAATATCACGCCGGATAATTGTGTAGATTACGGGCATTTTATTCATCCTCAGACTCCAGGGCGGCTGCCTTTTTCGCAGCCCTCTTGGCTTTCTGGTCGGCTTTGAATTTCTCGGCATCCTCATCGGTGCGGAATGCAGAGTGACCTTTCAGCCCAGCCATCAGCGTATTGCGGTAGGCTTTGGGCTCCGCACCGCCGAGGCCCAGCTGAATGAGCCAAGTGCGGAAATAATACTTTTCGTTCTCCGGCTTCAGTTCCTTGGGGCTGATTCGCTTGGCTTCCTTGGCCTTGGTCACCATGATAGGGATAAGGTAGGTGAAAGCCTGGTCTTTATCGGTATCGCCCGTGCTGGCAAAGGTGATGGTCACCTTCTCCTCATCGAAAGCAATGCCCTTGCTCTCGTGTTCGCCGCAGAGGGCGAGGAACGCCGCTTTGTCCGCAGGCGGGTTGTTCTCCAAGGCATCCACCAAAGCCTCGCTTACGGCGAAGCAGGGCAAGCCAACCGCCTTATTCAAAAGGTACTGCTTGCTGTGGAGCATGAACACCAGCCGCTTCATGGCTTCTGCATCCATATCCATCAGCGGAACCGAAACCGCCAGTTCCGTGATCTCCCTGTCCAGGAAGCCCTGGGTTTCCAAATGGGTTCTCAATTCTGCTTCTCCTTCCTCCGACTCCGAAGTGATGACTCCGGCTCGGTCAATGATGTAGTTGCCTACAGCGTAGGCAAAGGTTGGGGGTCCCATGTAGTGGATCTCGTTCCCCGTAAATTCGGCGATGGATTTCGCCAGCTTCTTGCGGTCAGTTGCGTTTGTTTGAATGGTCATGGTATGTACCTCCTTGTTTTTTGGTACTACCATATATTGCTCTAAAACGATGAAATAGCAAGTCAATTCTGAGCGAAATCCATCTTTATTTTTATTCTTTTTCGGCTGCCCAGACGATGCCGGACAGGACGAAATAAACACAGGGCAGAGCCACGCCGTTGCCCCACATCTTATACTCGGCAGCATCCGCATAGGGGTCTTTCAGCCACTTGGCGATCTGCTTTCTGGTCTTTGGCTTCTTACCTGGGTCGATCAGCTTTCGGAAGGTCTCAAACACACCTTCCCAGCGGTCGATCTCCTGCTCAGAGGGGTTCTCCACTCCAAGGTCACTGCACCACCAGTCAGCAAAGCCCTGGAGCCTTGCACACTCGGTCGGTGTCAGCCTGCGGACAGTGTATCCCGTAAAGGCTGCACCCGGTCCTTTCGCCACCAGCGTTGGGGAGAGTTCCTCCTCAAAGGAAGGGCTGAACTGGGCGTTCATACCCTGGTTGAAAGCGGAGCGGTCAATGCCATAGCACGGCTCATTGATGATAGCGGCATCCTTATAGTCCCTGGAAAGTAAGGTCGGTGCCTGCTCCTTGGAAACCTGGGCGTAATACCCAGTAGTCATGGCATAGACTGCGTGGCGGTCTACCGTATTCAGCGTGAACGCCACATCCTTGTTAACGCCATCGCCCTGGGGACCATTCTTATCCTCACGCCCAATCATGGAGCCTTGTAGAGCATAGGATTCCACAATGGCGATGCCACCCTGGTTGCAGGTTGGATTCCCACCGCCACGGTCAATGGTGCGGGAAGTTTCCGCTTCATACACACCGCTGTGGGGGTTCTCGGATTTCATGGCATTGCTGTCTTTGGAGCAGATGCCATAGGCTTTCGGAATAAATACCGTCTGGTCGTTGTTACAGGAAAGGGTCGCTGACTTGTTCTCCTGGAGGAGCGCGCCTTTGCCGCCACCCTCACATCCGCTGCGGATTTTGAGTGTGACAGGTGCATCCTCATCGGACATAACCAGCGGAACATTGCCACCGCCAGTTCCCATGCGGCCGGTCAGGGTTTGAATGGCATCGCTTTCCTCAACTTTAATCCTGCTGTCTGTGGGATGATGCTCCAGCGGAATAACTGCCGGAGTTTCCATGACGCAGGGAGGATGATGCGATTCAGCACGGAGTGTACAAGTCACTTCTTCGGTAACATCCATGCGGTTGCCGCCCTGGTCATTGAGAACAATGCCGTTTCGCCCTGTACTCATCCCACAATTCACGCCCAGAGTAGCACTCACATCCCCAGTCAGATCGCTGTTGTATCCATCAAAGCCTGCCGCTCCAGTGCAAGGCGAAGCACCTCTGGCAGTTCTTTGCCACGAGCGGAAGCTCTCCGCAGAATACCCAGACAGGCCTTCGGACTCAAATAGTATTTCTCCGGCACTCCCACCTGCAAAATCTGCGACAAGGTAGATGCGGCGTCTTCGCTGGGGGACTCCCCAATATTGTGCATCAAGAGTTCGGTACGCAACGCTCCATCCGTCTCCCATGTATAGGTCGGCATAGGGCCATCGGTTCTTTTCAGGCATAGGCACCTCGGTGCCCTCGCAGACGACACCGATAACCGCTTCGAGGACTGCCCGGAAATCCTCCCCCTTGTTTGAGGAGAAGGCACCGGGGACATTCTCCCAGCAGATCCATCTCGGATATTTTCCATTGGTCTTACACCTCATTTCTTTGATAATTCGTATCGCCTCATAAAAGAGGACAGACTGTTTGCCCTCCAGTCCGGCACGGCGGCCGGCGATGGACATATCGGTACAGGGCGAACCGAAGGTGATAATGTCCACAGGCTCAATCTCGCCACCGTTCATCTGGGAGATATCGCCATAATGCTTCATAAACGGCAGGCGCCTGGAAGTCACCATAATAGGGAACGGCTCGATTTCCGATGCCCACACAGGTGTGATGCCGGAAAGCAAGCCACCTAAAGGAAAGCCACCAGACCCATCAAACAGGCTGCCGAGGGTCAGATTCTTATTCATGATGCCCCACCTCCGAGTACGGGATCTTTACGTTATCCCGGAGAAGAAACACACCATCGCCGCCGCCCACCTTCTCGACATAGCGGTGGACAATGACATCCGCAAATTTCTCATCCAGTTCAATGCCGTAGCAGATACGGTTCGTTTCCTCGCAGGCAATGAGCGTAGAACCGGAACCGAGGAACGGGTCCAGGACAATGCAGTTACTCATGCAGGAGTTTTGGATCGGATATGCCATCAGAGCCACGGGCTTCATTGTCGGATGCTCCTTGGAGGACTTCGGACGGTCATATTCCCAGATAGTGGTCTGTTTGCGGTCGGAATACCACTGGTGCTTCCCACCCAACTTCCACCCGAACAGGCACGGCTCATGTTGCCACTGGTACGGAGAGCGTCCAAGCACCAGGGCATTCTTCTTCCAGATACAGCACCCGGAAAGATAGAACCCCGCATCATGGAACGCCTGACGGAAGATCAGTCCCTTAGAGTCTGCGTGAAACACATAGATGCTGGCATCCTTCTCCATGTTCTGTTCTACATTCACGAACATGGCAAAGAGGAACTTATAGAAATCTTCATCCGGCATATTGTCGTTTTTGATTTTGCCCGCAGTTTCTTCTACATCCACGTTGTACGGCGGGTCGGTCAGTACAAGGTTGGCCTTCTTGCCCTCCATCAGCCTCACATAGGTCTCTGGCAGAGTCGAGTCACCGCAAACCAGGCGGTGCCTGCCAAGAAGCCACACATCCCCTGCCTTAGACATCGTAGGTTTCTGCAGCTCTGCTTCCACATCGAAGTCATCCTCTTTGATGTCCTTGTTATGGACTTTGGAAAAAAGCTGCTCAATCTCCGGTGCTTCAAAGCCAGTGAAATCCGTATTGAAATTAGCTGACTGCAGATCAACGATGAGGTCAGCCAAAAGCTGTTCATTCCATGCACCCGTAATTTTGTTTAGAGCGATATTCAAAGCCTTGACCTTATTCTCATCCTCGATATGGACTTCCACACACTGCACTTCCGTGTAGCCCAGATCCTTCAGAACCGTAAGCCTCTGGTGGCCACCGATAACAGTCATGTCGTAATTGACAATGATCGGCTCTACATATCCAAACTCCAGGATGGAGTTCTTGATTTTCTCATATTCCTTATCCCCGGCTTTGAGCTTCTTGCGGGGATTGTATGCTGCCGGACGGAGAGCATCCACCGACAGAGTTTTCCATTGCATTGCACTCATGAATTTTCCTCCTCACTGGCGGCGGGGCCGATATAAGGCTCCCGGCCTTCTTCCTCCCTGAAGAACCTGTCCCGGACATAGCATTCATGGGAGCAATATTTTCTGTTCTTATTTCCGTAGGCGGTAAAGGGCTTATGGCAGTAGGCACATTCCTTTTCATAAAAGGCAGTTGGCTTTTTCTTGAGTTCGTCCTGGTGCGCCGACCACCATCGTCTTCTGCATTCGTCTGAGCAGAACTTCCGCTTTCGCCCAGTCATCGGCTGCACGATTTCCTTACCGCAGGCGAGGCAGGCCTGCCCTTTGAGCATCTGCTCTTTCATGTTGATAGTCAGGACGGATGCATACCCATCCAGCCCGTGGCTCTTACAATAGTTGCGGACAATGTCACGGGACAAGCCAACGACTGAAGCAATGGCTCGGTATCCCGTACCCTGCAGGCGCAGGTCCCTGATCTGTTTTGCTTGAAATTCTGTCATTGCTTCACATCCTTTCGCAGAAAAGTAAAACAGACCGTAAACACCCCATTTTGCGGATGCTTTTACGGTCGAAAACAAAACGATTTCGCAAAAGAGCCATCGTCCCAGGTTGCCAAAAACCACGGAAACAACGGCTCTTTCTGTACTTCCTATTCATTTTTTATCTAAATGCCAGCCGCCGGGGTATCCCCCCTTGTTAATTCTGCGAAAATTCACACGTGCCCCCGGGCCGGTCTCCGCTGGAAAGGGGTACAGAGATTTCTCCCGCCCCTCGGTCAGTCAGTAATGATAATCCTGGTATCGGTCTTCTGTCATGGTTTTGCTGTCGTGGCAGGACTTACACAATGGTTGCCAGTTATTCTGGTCCCAGAACAGCTTCTGGTCACCCCGATGGGGAATGATATGGTCAACCACTGTGGCTGGCACGACCTTACCTTTCTCCTTGCAACGGACACAGAGTGGATGGGCAGAAAGAAATGTTTTCCTTGCCCGTTGCCACCGTCTGTTGTAACCCTTTTCCTTTGTGGTCTTGGTATCACGGATATGGAGCGGGGCGTGTTCCTCACAGTACATGGTCCCATAGGGAACGAGCATCGCACAGCCGGGATGCTTGCATGGTGTGTTTGGTCTGCGTGGCATGGCTTACTCCTCCCAGGGAAGCCCCGGTTTCCCGAAGTGTCCGTAGGCACTCACCTTATTGTAGTCCACATCCAGAAGCCCCAGAGCGGTAATAATCCCTCTCGGTGTCAGATCATACTCTTTCAGAATATAGTCCACAATCTCCACTTCCGGGATATGGTTCGTTCCAAAGCAATCCACACATACAGAAACAGGCTCGGCAACACCAATGGCATAGGCCAGCTGGACTTCGCAACGGTCAGCGTACTGCTGGCGGACGATGTCCCTTGCAATGTAGCGGGCAGCATAGGCTCCACTCCTATCCACCTTTGTAGGGTCTTTGCCGGAAAAGGCACCGCCACCATGACGACACATACCGCCGTAGGTATCGGCGATGATCTTCCTTCCGGTCAGCCCGGAATCCGCAAATGAAGAACCTACCACAAACCGCCCAGTCGGATTGACCAGCATTTCAAAGTCTGTATTCAGGCCATAATCCTGGGCGGCAGTTTCCATGACTGCATCCACGATAGGCCGGATATCCCGGACCGTTGTCCCTTCAAGATGCTGGGTACTAATCAGAAAAGTGATGATACGCCCACTTTCATAATCAAAGGACACCTGGCTCTTTGCATCGGGGAGCAGAATCGGACATCCAACCTCTCGGAGAAGCTGTAGGGCGTGTGTTGCTACCGCATAGGGAATCGGGAGCATTTCAGGGGTCTCGTTTGTGGCATAACCGAACATCATGCCCTGATCTCCCGCTCCGGCGTTCCCATCCACGCCAAGGGCGATATCTTCGCTCTGTTTACTGATGAAAGTCTGGATACGGAAATCCTCCGCACCGAAAATGCCGATACGCTTAAGGACACCTCTCGCCAGAGCCTCATAATCGGGTGTATGGCTGGAAGTGATCTCGCCAGCGATGATGATGTCAAAATCCTTTATCATACACTCGGCAGCGACACGGCTTCTTTTATCATGGGCCAGACAGTCGGTGACAATGGCATCCGAAATCTGGTCGCAGATTTTATCCGGGTGCCCACAGGACACCTGCTCACTTGTAAATATCATACGGACAAATCCTCCTTTCGTATGTACGGGTGTGTGAAAGGATGAAAGTCACACCCGGCCAAAAAGAAAGAGCCTGGGGGAAAACCCTCAGACTCTCTATACCTCTTGGCGATTCTAATAATATCACAAAACTCAGGACAAGTCAGTGTCAGACCAGTGCCACATCAGTGCCATCTTTTTAATGATTTGCGTTCCGTTGGAATTACTCTGACACCCATTGGTTGCTGTATGGAAATTTGGGGTGCGGATATAATTATTGCAGAACTACAATTCATTCCAGAAGGAGGTGTTACGATGGATTTACAAGCGATTGGAGCAAGAATCAAAGCGACCAGAGAAGCCAAGGGCATGACCCAGGAGGACTTCGCTGCGGCACTCGATCTGAGCCGAAACCACATCAGTGTGATAGAGCGTGGGGTAAAGGCACCGAAGCTGGAGACCTTTGTCGCTATCGCAAATGTACTGGGCGTTTCAGCAGACACGCTCCTGTTTGATGTAATTGACCATGCCAGTGACAGCGTTTCTTCTGAGCTATTGGCCTCCGTTGCCGAACTGCCCAAAGCCGACCAAAACCGCATACTTAATGCAATCCGGGCATTGCTGGAAAAATAATGGGAAGGAGCAACTCGCTCTTTCCCTGTTTTTTTTATAAATTTTTTTCGCATTCGACAAAACTTCCCATCCATCGACATTCAAAGTGTGATATAGTAATCCCATAAGAATTATAAGTAATTCCAAAAGGAGAAATCTATATGAACACGAACTTACAAGAGATACTGCAAAAAATCGCCAAGCAGAACAACACCACCCCAGAGAAAGTGTATAAAGAAATGCAGATCGCCATTGATGCTGCTTTCGATAACCCAGACCCGCAGGTGCGTAAGAACTGGGAGAAGATCCATTTCACTGGCGACCGTCCCACCCCAGAAGATGTTATCTTTGGCATCGGCATGATGCTCACTCCTGGTGATGGTATGAAACATTAACGCTTTTGAGGAGAAAACCATGAAGAAAAGAACGCTAATTATCTCATTATCTATAATCGTACTAATTGCAGTCGCCATCGTGGTTATCGTCACAAAAAACCACAAAGAAGAAAACAACTTTGATAACATGGTAGAACGATTTGAATCTGCCGCTGAAGAAGTATTAGGAGAAGATATTAAAAAAGTGTCCAAGACTGAACTTGCCGCCACAATAACTTATGGCAATGGGGATGACGGGGACAACATCTACTATCACATACTGAAAACCACTTACTACGAAGGCGGTGATCCGTCTTCCGTAACTGGACTTAACACAGAAGCATTAAATGTACTTTTTTCCACAGAATATATGGACAGCTGTGAGGAGATGATGATTCAGGATTGGTACGGTGCATTATATAAAAAGGGCGACAAGGCGTACCTATGCTGGACTTGTGACCCAGAGGTCAGCTATGTACTGGAATACAACCCTAACACCATAGATGACTCGGAAATCATAAAAATGGCAGAAAGTGCAGAGACGGTAGAATAACGCCCGTTCACAGAAAAGGAGTAGCTGACCCCACCACAAGTCAGCTACTCCTTTTAGTTATATCGGTCATCCACACCGATTTGTACCTGTATCGCCTGGGTGATCCGTTCCATGATGGCTGTATCCGTAATACTGCCACGCTTCTCACGCAGGTTCTTTTTGTCGATTGCCTCCACCTGTTCAGCCAGAGCCAGACTATTCCTGTCCAGCCCACAGCTTTTCGGAATGAACACATGGGTGGGAAGAGACCGTTTCTTATACACTCTGGAAGTCAGCGGTACAACGGTGATGACCGGGGAATGCTCGTTTGCTCGGTTATTGCTGACGATGACCGCCGGACGGATACCACACTGTTTGTTGCTATCTATGTTCTGACCGAAGTCCACGTAATAAATATCGCCTCGTTTACACATACTACTCACCTCAACTCAACATATAGGCCAAGAGTTCAGCCTCGTGCTTTTCATACAGAACGACCAGGTCATCGATTGCCTTCTGGCGGTAACGACCGATGGTTCTGCGGCTCACATAGTGCTTGTCCGCCAGATCGTCCCAGGACATCTGGGCAAAGACCATATCCTGCATGACTTCGCCCATCTTGCCCTGGAGGGCTTTGACCGCACTTTCAAAGAATCCAACTTCCTCTGCCAAAGAGACATACTGCTTTTCCAGGTGGCGGTACCACTCCTGGTTGATGCTGTCCATCCGTTCACGGTAACTCATGGCAATTCTGGCGGTCTTGTCAGAGACGCCGCTGGTCTGGACACGCTCTCCTTCCGGCTGGGTGAAGTACATGGAGTCTATCATTTCTTCCTCCGTGATACCACGAAAGTTGCGGATCTGATGCTCAAGGCATTTCAGTTCCATCTTATTTTTCGGGTAGTCACGGATAAGCGTTTCTATCCTTTCACGCATACATTAACCTCCAATCCTTGCTCGTACCGCCTCAATCAAAGCGGACTGCCGCATATCTTTATTTTCCAAGGCTCTCATGACATCCTCGTCATGGGTGCCTTTTGTTACGATGTGGTGGATGACCACCGTGTGTTTCTGTCCCTGCCTCCAGAGTCTTGCATTCAGCTGCTGGTACAACTCCAGCGACCAGGTCAGCCCGAACCAGACGATGGTGCAGCCGCCTTCCTGTAGATTCAGTCCGTGTCCGGCAGAGGCGGGGTGGATCAGAGCCAGAGGGATTTTGCCAGCATTCCAATCATCAATGTCCTTGGAGGTATCGATGCATCTGGCATTTTTGAACCGAGCCTGTATCCGCTGAAGGTCATGCTTGTACCAGTACGCCACCAGAAGCGGTTTGCCGTTGGCGGCTTCCACCAGATCCTCCAGAGCATCCAGCTTACGGTCGTGGATAGGAAGCACTTTTCTATCTTCGCCGTACACAGCACCGTTTGCCATCTGGAGCAATTTGTTGGAGAGAGCCGCCGCATTGACCGCATCCAGTTCCTCGCTGCCGATGGAAAGAACCATATCCCGATGGAAGTCATCGTACAGTTTCTGCTCCTTGGGGCTCATCGCCACTTCGATGCGGTTATCGATCCGCTCCGGCATATCCAGGTAATCCACAGCTTTCATGGAAATGCAGATGTCGGACACCAGACTGTAAATCGCATCCTCCGCACCTTCTCTGGGTTTGTAGCTGTAGATGATTTCCCGGTTCCGCTTATCCGGCACGAAGAACCGTTCACGGAATCCGCCGATGAACCGCCCCAATCGCTGACCCATATCCATCAGATACATCTGGGGCCACAGATCCAGCAGAGAGTTGGGAGCAGGGGTGCCAGTCAGTCCTACGATACGGGTGACCTTCGGGCGAACCGCCTTCATGGCTTTGAACCGTTCAGCCTTATTGGATTTGAAGCTGGAGAGTTCATCGATGACCACCATATCGAAATCCCAGCGGTAGTTCTGGACGAGCCATGCCACATTCTCTCTGTTGACGATGTAGATGAATGCCCGTTTGCGAAGGGCGGCTTCACGCTCGGCCTTGCTACCAAGAACCAGGGAGAAAGACAATCCATGCAGATGCTCCCACTTGGCGATCTCCTTCGGCCAGGTATCTTCTGCCACACGCTTGGGAGCAATGACCAGGATGCGACTGACGTCAAATCTGTCCAGCACCAGTTCCCACAAAGCCGATAAGGTAATGACCGTCTTGCCAAGACCCATATCCAGCATGAGGCAGCAGACTGGGTGTTCCAGAATGAACTCCGATGCAAACGCCTGGTAGTTATGCGGTTTGTATTTCATCCAGAACACCTCCAATCTTCTCTGGGCTATCCACGCAGTAGACTTTGAAGCCCAATGCGGTGAGCTGCCTTGCTCTTTTTTCCTGCAGGGGTCTCATCTTTTTGCCAGGGGCTTTCAGTTCCACAAATGCCAGCCTGCCACCTGGGAACAAAACCAAACGGTCAGGCACCCCATCTAATCCGGGGGACACGAATTTGACTGCCAGCCCACCACGCTTTTTTGCTTCCGTGGTTAACTTCCTTTCAACTACACTTTCACGCATTAGGCCATCTCCTTTCTGTTCCTTATTCCGTGCCGAAGCATCCGAAAATCCTTATGCGCGCACACGCTTGTTGCGTATGCCTTTTTCCTTATTTTTTCATTACCCATACTTAATAGAGAAAAGATAGGCACATAGGCACAAACGGCTGGGTAACTCCGTGCCAGACTACCGTTTTCGGCTATGCCTACCTCTGTGCCGTTTCATTCCAAGGCAGGGGTAGGCATATGCCGAAGGGATCAATCGCCGTGCCGGACAAAGGTCTTCTGGGGACCGTAGATAGGAAAATGTGTCTTTCCCGTTTTGGTCTCGGTGGTTCTCTGCCAACCGCCGATCTTCTTTAAAATGCCCTCGATCTCATAGGAGTCGGTACGCTTGAGGTTCTGGCGTTCCTTACCGAAGCACTCGCACCAGATTTCCATGATGCAGACCTTCTCACGGCGCACCGTTCCTGTCTGAGCCGCACCGCCAAATTCGCTACCACCGAGGAAGCTCCTACGCTGATACAGATCCATCCCAGCCCAATCGGCAGGGAGCAGACGCTCCAGATATTCCTCCACGATGCCCTCACGGTCATCGGACTCCATCGCCTCCTGCTGACGGATATAGGCTTCGGCTGCAACGCTTCCCTTGAGGTAGAGTTCCTCACCCTCGCGATAGCGGACGATTGCCTCCGCCCAGACCTGGTCTACCGACTCCAGTTCCCAGGGGTGATGCTTGCCCTCGCCAGTCACATTGACAGGCCAGAAGCGACGATTGCCAGTAATATCACGGAGGAATCCAGAATCTGAGTTGCTGGAGCCCACGATGATATTGGTGCGTGGGTGGCTCTCGACCACAGTGCCGTATGCCTGCCGGAACTTATCGTCCGTGCGGCTGATGAAGGACTTGACCGTCTCCACATCCACCTTCTTGATGCCGTTCATCTCGGCGATCTCCAGAATCCAGTAGCCCTGCAGTTTTTCTGATGCGGTCTTATCACGCATATCTGCGATGGAGAGCGAGTCGGAGAACCACTCCTTTCCCAGCAGGGCGAAGAAGGTAGACTTGCCCATGCCCTGGGGACCGCTGATGACCAGCATGGAATCGAACTTGATGCCAGGTTCATAGATACGGGCTACCGCAGCGGTCAACGCCTTTCTGGTTACCGCACGGACATAGGGAGAATCCTCCGCGCCCATATAGTCGATGAGCAGAGTGTCCACACGCTCCACGCCATCCCACTGGAGGGTGGCGAAATATTCTTTAATGGGGTGATACAGCCTTTCGCCGGACACCACCGCCAGCAGAGCATCTTTGAATTTGGTCGGCGACCAGATCCCGTAAACCCGCTCAAAGTACAGCTTTGCATTGGCGAGGTCTGCATCCGACCAGCCGGGCTTGACCTGTTTCCAGGGCAGTTCTCCCACCACATCGATGGTGCTTTTGAACTCGTTGTAAACGATGGCTTTGAGGTTCGGGTCATAGCGGATGATATTGGCGATGTTGTTCAGGGTATCTTTGACCTTGCCCGTCTTGTCCAGTTCCAGAAGGGTCTGCCAGTTTTCATCGTCCAATTCCTCATCGAACTCTGCCTGGGCAAGACCCACACGCTCCTTGGCAAGCTGCATCTTCACCCGTTCATCCTGCACGGCAAATTCCTGCATGGCTTTGAAGGATGGCAGCTTTGCCGGGTCGGTATCCGCATCTGCACGGGCATCCAGAGAGCCGAACTTATGGATACGCACCACATCAAAGGCGTTCATCAGCTTGCCGCAGGCAGGGTCCGTGGCATGGTGGCTGTATGCGAACTTGTCCTCATAGAGAACAACGCCAGCCTGGGAGTCTGCCGGAATATAGTCATAACGCCCCGGCATCGCACTGTGCTTATACACATCGGGGATAAAGTTGTCGATGGCATCGGCTACCGAATAAGTACGGCAGAACGCTCCCACCGTTCCGGGCTTCTCCAGAGGGTCAGCCTGTTTCTTAATGTCACGCTGAACAACGCTCTGCTGCCGCTTGGACACAGGCCATTCCGCAGAGTTGTGCCAATCGGTGTACTTTGCCAGAACCTCGTCCGGGTCCAGAGGCTCACCATCCACTTCTCTGAAAACGAACTCTCCGTCAGAAGAAGTGGAGGGCCAATACATCAAGCGGCTCGGCTCATAGGTCGTATCATCGAACAGTTCAATGCCGATCTCGTCCGCCACTTTTCTGGCTACCGCACAGTATTCATCTGGGGTCACCTCACGGGACAAAGGGATGATCAGGCGGAGGCGAGGCTTCTCCGGCGTGTGTTTGTGCGTACTGTAGAACAGGCAGTGGAACGAGAAAAACATCTCGATCTGGTCAATGATGTCCGGCGTGGCGTAGTCCATATCCAGTGTTAAGCCTGAACGAGTGAGGACACAGTCCTTCTTACGTCTGCCGCCCTTGAGGGTTCCCATTACGAAACCGCCCACATCCTTGATGTCATCCTGCTTGGCTTTTCCCAGCTTGCGGTACTGTTCCACCGTCTCCGCTGTTCTGTGGGTCTGGGAGATACGGTCACGGAACTCGGAAAGTTCCATCTCCACCAGATTCCACCTTTTGTCCATACGTGAATTACCCGTGCTGATTTTCAGCTTCATTTCGATACCCCCAATCTGCAAATCTGGCAAAGCAGTTCTATATTCCGCTTGGTGCGATGCCGCTGGTTTTCCGCATTTCTGGCAAAGGACTCGTACTTGCTGACCTCATGCCGCTTGGTAGCTTCAGCCGCCTGTCTGGAATAGGACTCCACCTGGGACTTGAACTTTTCTTCCCTCTGGCGAAGATAATCCAGCAAACGCTGCTGATCCTCCGCCGGGGAATACTGCGCCATCAGCCGGAACAGCTTTCTGGCACGGTCAAGGGTACAGGGGAAGAATTTGTCCATGCGGATGTCCATGTGTCCTGTGGGGTACACGATGTGGAGCATCTTTTCTTCCTCCTCCATATTGCGTACTGCATAGTGTGCTGTCGGGTCTGGGTAACCCGAACTGTTGTAATAACTGATTCCCATACAGCCAACCTCCTTAGTCTTTTTTGTAAAACGGGCACTCATATCCATCTGCACGAAGCGGAAGCCCAGCCGCCCAATCTGGAGCAACCGCCATGATTCGGCAAATTTCTTCTACACTGGAAACACCCTCCGGCACTTCCAGAACAGCTTCATCGTGGATGTGCATCACGATTTCAAAACCAGCATCCCGTAAGCGGAGCATTGCCAGAGCCAGCAGATCTCGCGCTGTGGCCTGGACGATGTTCTCCACCAGCTTGGGACCGTAGGTTTCGATACGCATCCATTTCTTGCTTTCGCCAACGCCCTCATAGGACAGGCTCTCCCGCCCGAAGTGGTTCTGCACCATTCTGGGCTTGATGTAGGAAAGGTTTCTGCCGGACGGAAGGGTGACAAACAGGATGCCGGAACGGTAAGTGAAGCAGAGGTTTCCGTATTGTACGCTCGTCCGTTCCTTTACTGCTTTTACTGCTGCCGCATCCACATCCCACCAGAACTTTGTGATATGTGGGTTGGAGGCTCTCCACTGATTGACCAGCGGCTGGAGTTCCTCCTCCTGCATTCCCATATCCAAAGCACCCATTGACGTCAGCGCACCCACCGAGCCACCGTAGCCCAGAGCCAGTTCGGCGATTTTTCCTTTCTGGCGGAGGTGTCCGTTCTCGCCGTGCTTCACCACAGGCACACCAAACATCTGGGAGGCAGAGGCACAATAGATGTCGCCACCCTCGGCGAAAGTGGTAAGTCGCCACTGTTCCCCAGAAAACCAGGCAAGCACTCTGGCTTCAATGGCGGCAAAGTCAGCCACCACAAAGCGGCATCCAAGCTTTGGGACAAAGGCAGTACGGATCAGTTCCGACAACACCCCTGGGGTGGAATCGTATAGCAAATCGATAAGGTCGAATTGCCGATCCTTTACCAGACGCCTTGCCAGTTCCAAATCTTCGATGTGGTTCTGTGGGAGGTTCTGCACCTGCACCAGTCTGCCGGCCCATCTGCCAGTTCGGTTTGCCCCATAAAACTGGAGCAGACCGTGGCAGCGACCATCACTGCATACAGAGCGTTCAATGGCTTCATACTTCTTTACAGAGGTCTTTGCCATGAGCAGGCGAAGCTGGAGAACTTCCAGCACCTCACCATCCGCATCGGAAATCATGGATTTGACCGCCTTTTTATCGAGGCTCTCAACCTCCACGCCACGATCAGCAAGCCACCCTTTGATCTGAGCCGGGGAGTTGGGGTTATCCAGCCCAGTCAGTTCATAGGCTCTGGCGGTGACAGCTTCCTTGTACTGCAGGTCACAGCGGATCGCATTCGCCACCAGTTCCCGGTCAACCAGAATGCCACGGTCGTTGATTTCCTGGTCCATCTGGTAGAGCCGCATCTCGCTATCTGGAATCGGATAATTTCTCAGCTTGTGCCGGATCTCACGCTCCGCATCCACATCTCGGATGCAGTAGGCTTTGAACCGTTCCCACTTTTCCGGCTCATGGGACGGGAGGTTTCTGGTTCTGCCGCCGTTGGCCTTGGTCGCCTTGCACGGCATGGAGAAGAAGCGAACCAGGTCAGCACCTTCCTTCAGCTTCTTCCTCTGGATGTCCAGCACCTCACCAACTCCGTCCAGAGAGAGGGGCAGAGCCAGCATGGCAGACTGGACAGCCGTACACTGCCAAGCTACCGCAGACAGCTTCCTGCCCAGGTGCTTAGAAATACACGTGCGTTCAAACGCTGCGTTGAATGCTGTCTTTATAACGGTCTCATCCTCCAGAGCATCCAGCACTCTCTGGGGAAGTTCCTCACCGCAGGCAAGGTCTACGATCTGTGTGGGTTCATCATCAAAGGCGTAGGCGAACAGTAGGATTTCAAATTGAGGACTGTCGCTGTATGCGTACACGCCGGATTTGGTCAGATCCACGTCAGAATATGTTTCAATATCAATAGCCAAAAGGGCCATGCAATCACTCCTTTCGCATAGCGTATATGTAAGGGCGGATGGCGGTCGCCCGCCACCCACCACACTGGTGACTTAGTCGAGGAAATCGTCCTCTTCCTCGGTCTGGAAGTCATCTGCCGCATTGGAGCGACCGCCCAGGCTCTCGCCATCCTTCAGCTTCTGGATGTTGCCCAGACCAGCGGCGATACCACGGTTACCATTGCTGTTGTAGCCGTAGAAGGTAACGCTGATCTTGCCGTAACAGCCGGAGTACACTTCGCTCTGGTCGAGAATAGGCTGAACCTTGGCATCCACGACCTGGGGAGCCTGGCGGCTGTTGGCATTGAAGAAGTAGCAGCCAGCATAGGCTTCGTCATCGGGACGGTCGATGTCACCATCGCGCAGAGGCAACTTCAGATTGGCAGGAACCTTACCGCCCCACTTGGAAACGGAGTCCTTCTTGGCCTGTTCGATAGCCGCCTTGATGGCATTGATGGTCTTGGTGTCCTTCTTATCGATGATGGCGGACACGCTGTACTTAGGGTCGCCGCCATTCACGGAGTCAGGCTCCCAGCAGTGCAGATAAGAAAAACGGCAAGGTACGATAACTTTGGTAGTATTGTTGTTCATGATTATTCCTCCTGAAAATCCGCCGCAGCGGTTGATGTGTTGATAGCTTCACGCTTGTCTGTGTCCGGCACGAGGGTGACTTTGCCCTGGGGCTTATACACCAGCTTGCCGAGGATACGGGCAAATTCTTTCTTGCCCATGAGGCGTTCCATTTCGGTCACGCCGATAAGGGTCTGCTTGTAGATGTCTGTGTACCCAGCAGCCTTGGCGGCTTCAGCCACCTCGTCATCGCTGGAATACTTACGGTTACTTCTGCCTTCCACCAGCTTGTATCCCTTCCACTGTTTTCCGTGGATGATAGCCTGGTCTTGGGCGTATGCGTACACATCGGATGCCCACTTGGCAAGTTCATCCGAAATCTTGATGATTTCTGCCACCTCGTCATCCGAGAGCAGAGCAGGCTGACGGAACTCCATCTTTGCCAGACGGAGGAACTCCTCGGCTCTGGCACGGCACTGGTTACGGGCCTTGCAGAAACGGCACCAGCTTCCAGCCTGGAACTCTCCTGCCCCAGCAAGTGCCATAGCGGAGCGGGGCTTCAAAATCTCCTCACCCCAGGTCTTGAGGGCTTCGGGAGTAATGTCCCAGGTGGAGAAGTTGTTGATGCGAGGCTGGAAAATGGTCAGTCGCACCACTTCGATGTCGTAGAGCATCTCTGCCATTTCCAGAACGCCCAGACCGTAGGCCATGAGCTGCGGATTCTCTTCGGCAGAAACTTCCACGCCACGCCCCAGCTTCAGATCAATCACATGAGCCACCTTATCGGTGACGATGACCATATCCGCTGTGCCGAAGCAGTCCGGGGAGTATTCGGAAATATCCACACGCTGCTCCACAGAGAACAGGGGCGACTTGCATTCACGCTTGGCTTCCTCGATCTTCTCAATGACGAAAGCCACATAATCTTCCACAGCTTCCATGAGGTCATCTGAGTAGTAGTCGGATACCGGGCGTTTGGAACGCTGTTTCAGGTGCTTTTTGATGAGGTGTTCTGCCAGAGCGTGTCCGGCAGACCCCTCTGCGGCGTACTGACTCTCCTCATCCTGGAACTGCTCCCCAAGCACCAAGGAGGGCGGGCAGTTCAAAGTACGGTGCAAAGCCGAAGGAGAGTTTCTTGCGTGGGCGCCCATCAGAGCGCCTCCGCATCAGCCAGGAGGGCTGGATAATCTTCCTCTTTAACCCCAGACAGCTTGCCGGAGTCATATTTGAACAGAAGGTCTTTGACTTCCTTACGCTTACCGGCCTCGGACTTTGCAGCGAGAACCGCACGGACTTCTTCCAGGGTGACCTTCTTTGTTGCAGGGGCTTCCGCTTTCGGAGCAGTGTCGCTCTGGGCGGATTCTGCGGTAGAGCCAGCCAAGGCACGGTAGCCAGCAGCCAGCTTTTCAAATCCATCTGCGATGGTTAAATAAACTTCATTCATGTGCTTCATCCTTTCTTACACGAACTTCAGACCACGGATCGCATTGCGGTATTCCTCGCTGATGCGGTCATCGATCATCATGGTGGCGGGGTTGATACGGTTGCCATCGTTGTCATACAGGCGAACAGGGATGCCCAGTTCCTTGGCCTTCTCCAGTTCAAAGCCCATACCGTTGCTGATTCGGCTTCCAAACACCCAGACCTCATCGCACATCTTCATCTGCTCCACACCAAGGGTGATACCCATGATGCGTTCTTCGGGGTCCCTGTCGTTCAGAAACTGCGGAAAGAGCAGATGGGGAGCAATCGGACAGTATCCGATGATTGCCGCCATACGAGCGTGCTTTCTGGCTGCCTTGACGTTTCTCTCCACATCGCCACGATACGGAGAACAAATAAATACTTGTTTCATAATAATTCACCTTTACCTTTCATGTCATTCGGGGGTGTGTCCCGTGGTTAATAGGGAGCAAACTGATTTAGAATGCTGTTCATGACTTCCAGGTCATGCCCCTCCAAGCTGGGAGCCAGCTTCTTGAGCAATGCCGCCTGCTCCGGCGAAAGGGTCTTTCTGCCACGGTGGTACCAGTCCGCAATATAGATGCCTCCGCCGTGTCGGCCACGGACAGTCTCAATCGGATATGAGCAAGCGAGGACTTCGATATCGGTGCGGATGGTCTTTTCGGACACACCGAATTCTTCAGCCAGGTTTTTGACCTGATCGTGTCTGCGGACACAAAGCCTGTCCAGAATGGCATCACGCCGTTCAATCGCTGTCATCATCGCTTGCTCACCTCCTTTCGTTTGCTGTGGCTTAATAGTAGAAGTTAAAGCGGAAGCCTATTTACCGCTTTAAAAAAGTTTTGCGAAAAAGTTTTGGAGAAAAAAATAAGGCCGGAGCATGGCTGTACGAATACAGCCTTACTCCGGCCTTAGTGGTGGCTCTTGCCCCGATGGTCAGTCAGTAGTGCTTATGATGCCCGCCCGCTCCTACGCTGGGCTGTGGCCTTTTCGGTTTTCAGCGTGTCCAAATCTCCCCAGAAGAAACGATTGCATTTCGGACACATGACGGATACGGTGACCTTCGCCTTTCCATCGGCGAGGACTTCACCTTTTTTGCACCAGGGGCAAACAAGGTGTCTGTTGAAACTGTACGGCATCTGAACCGCCTCCTTTGTTAATGTGTTAGCTAATTGGCTTACACCGTAGTGATAAAAATATGCGGGCGCGTGGTGCAACCCGCATTACTTTGTCTTAGGGGTATCCCGGTTGCCTTTCGCTGATTATATGGTATCAGCATTTTGCCATTCCGTTTAAGAACGGAAATCGGGAAAAATTATAGTTTTGGGGTAGGCTGGTTCTGCAACATCACATCGTACAGCTTGCGCACATACCGAATCCGTGCAGGGGTCCATTCCTTTTTCGTGTAAATGGTCGCTATATCATAATTCTGCCGCAGATACTCCGCCCAATCAGCAGGAGTGGTCAGTTTCTTGAATAGCGTGACAAACGGCACGTCATTGACCGTGAGCGTGTATTTGACCTCGTACCGCAGATTGTGATAACACATGAATTTGAGGTTCAGTTCCTCAAGGTCAGTCCCATCATAGAGCAGAGGAACCAGATCCATCCGCTTCTTGATGTAACGGCTGTGTGTATGGAGAGTCTTGGTCATGTCATAGGCTCTCGGCAAGTGGCAATCAGAACAGAGCAGAGCCACATCCTGTTGCCGGACTTCCTTACATTTGTGCTTTTCAGCCTCTACAGCACAGGCATAGAACAATTCCACATCATACTTCCATTCAAGAATAAACAGAGCGATGGTGGCAAAGACCCTATCGTCCTCAAGCCTGTCCACCAAGGACTGGGTGAGACGGTCGTACTCGTTCATCAGTTCAATGAACTCAGCGTTTGAAACCTTTTTCACGCTGCAGATCCGCTTGCTGATGATAGTCTTAAGCACAGGGTTGTCTGCCATCGTGGAAAGTTCAAAGAACTGCATCGGTGTCAGCTTATGTCCAGCCAGCTTGTTTTCGATGCCGGACATATCGTCTGGGAGCAGATCTGGGCGACCGCCGCCCATCGTCTGCACCATATTTTCATATTGAAGGTTGCGGTAGTGCTGGGCATACTTCAGCACCCGCTGGTTTCTCATTCGTATATCATCAGAGTCCTTCAAGCCTTCCTCCACATAGGAACGGAGCGATGCTCTCGGCTCGGACTCATAGTATTCATCTCTTATAAGTTCCATCATGATGCAATGACGCAACTCCACTAAATCAAACGGCTGTGCATCCAGCCTCATACGGAACATCTGGTCGCTCATAGCCGATATCCCGCCATCCAACAGCTCCACTACATAGTCCATCGACATATGGGCGCCTCCTCTCATGCAAGTAAATCCAGAAAATCGTAAACTGCGCTCTGGTGCTGTACATCAGAGCCTACAAGTCCCAGGGACTTCAAGCGGTACAATGCCGCCTCATTCGATACATTGAAAATCTCAGATACTGCCTCCGCCATAAGGTACGCAACCACACCCGCATTGTTGTGCTGAACCTTCTTCTTGGTCTCATTGGCTACCAGCTGAACCATCTTCTTGGGCATGAGGAAAGCAGAGGACATGGCGTTGGCCTGCCATTCCATCCAGTCACGGTCATCCCAGAACCGACTATCTTTGGTAGCAATCTTGGAACTATCAGTACGGCACTGAATCATCGCCGCCTCATTGGCAGTGTCAAACAGCGTCAGCTGATTTCTGTCATAACCGAAGTACGCCTCATGAAGCACACCGTGTCCGGCAGCCTCATGCCCCATAGTAAATCGGTATCTATGTTCCTGGTTTTCTTCCAGCAGGGTGTTATCAATAATGATCGTCTTCGCCCGTGCGCTGATGTATTCGGCTTCCTGTTTTTCAGGATTGAACACCACGACCTTGTTGGTGTCATTGAAAACAGTCATACCGAGATAGACCCCGCAATGGGAAAGATACTGATAGTCTTGCTCCATCCCTAAGTAGTCCTGGGCGAACAGATCCACGTCCAGAGCCTGGGGATGAATCATGGCGTCTGGGCAGAAGTCCTGCACCAGTCTCTCGCCGATATCATCAATCTGTTTACGGCTGAGAACAGGAACCCCAGACCGTTTTCTGTTAATGTTGAGTCTCACCATATATAGCCTTTTACCCCTTCCGCTTCTTCAACTCTTCCACGAAACGCAGCCACTCCTGTTCACCAGCATCGAGGTCACGGGCGGTTCTGAGAGCCGCACTGACATAGTCTCTCTGCATAATATAGTCCGGCAAGTCGGGAGCAACGGAGTTTCTCTTCTTACCAGCCAGATCCAGCATCAAAGCATAGTCATCGCTATCCAGTTCCAGGATTTGACCCAGTAACTCCAGCTTGTCCATGTCGAATGGATTCCGGCGATCCTTTTCCACGTCACTGAGGAACGGAGCAGAGCATTTAAGTAGTTCTGCCATCTTCCTTAACGTGATTTGTTTTTCTTCTCTTTTGACTTTGATAAACTCTCCAAAATTAGCGTATGCGTTCATTTTCTTCACCTTTACTTTAAATTTGTCCACATCTACCATACATCTCCCTAACCGACCGAACTCAATCGTGTCTGGCGGGTACCTCCACATTATACAGGACAATCTAATTGGCGGTGTAATCAAGTTTGCTTGTTCGCTAACTTGCTTACACTATTATAGCCAAGTTCCGTAAAGGTGTCAACCCCATTATGCGAATTTGTTTTGAACGCCCAGCTGCATTTAATCTCCGTTCAGAGAATTATCAAAGGAAGTGAGCCATTCCAGTATGCTGTCTACAGAAAGCGTTCCGTCCTCTTTCTGCTTTTTCCGCTCCTTCATACCCTCGGTCAATTCCGAGAGATGCGCCTTCAAAGCCTCATCGTCTGGGTGACGTTTGATGCCCATCTTCAACCGCATATACAGCCTGCGGTATTCCTGGGTCAGAACATCGTTCTTCATCTTCTTTGCTCTGGTCGCATTGGCTCCGACTTCGCGGCACTCCTTTGTTTCATCCTGGGGAGACGGGTATCCGCAATACACCGAATCAGATCTGCCCACAGGCACAAAGTAGTTACCACAATTTTTACACTTCACGAATTTGGTCTGCACATCCAGAGCGTGGGCAGCTTCAAACAGGATGAGCGACATTGAGGATTTGATAGTGTAGATGGAGTGGAACGCATCCTCAAAAAACATGATGTGAAAATCAATGTGCTGGAAATCCATATTGGAGGCATACAGCCCCCAGAACGCCATTACCTGGTCTTCTTCGTATTCCTCGCCGGAGGCCAACATATTAAAAGAATGTCTGAACGCTACATAGCAGTCGGCGTATGCTGCATAAGCACTCAACATGGATTGACCGATGGTGCTGGTACCAAATTCATCATAGCCGGACTCCTCCAGTATGAAAGACTTAATCTGGTTATCGTCCTTATCCTCATTCAGAGGGTCAATCAGACCTTTCAGTTCCTCTTCATCGGCACGGTTGAAGTCAGCCATGAAGTTGGAGAAGTCAGTGAGTATCATAACGGCGGTAATCATACCAAACTTCGCAAGGCAGGCTTCATAGAGGCTCATAAGTGCATGACCGCCGTTCTCTTTCAGGTCTGTATCCTGGAAGTACGGATTTTCCAAAATCAGAGGCTTAATCTCCGTGGGGCGAAGTCTTGCGTATTCGCAGATCATACCGCCAATCGGATATTCCTTGATGACCTCATCATTCATCACGATATTTTTCTTTCCGTCAAATTCTACATTCAGACCGATGTCCATGCTATGTACCTCCTGTTATCAATCGCTATCGGCTACTCCAAACGGGCAACTGTAAACAATCGTTGTTTATCTCTATCTGTTGATAACATTATAGCAAATCGCACCCCGTAGTCAATAGCTGGAATAAATATCGCTTGCTAACATTTCTGGGATATTGATTGCTAACGCCCCATCACACCAGGCATCTGCACCAGATGCCGATTATCAATGGGCATCTTCAGATCACCCAGAAGGCAAGCCTGGAACACAGCCCTCTTTCCGAACCTACGCCGGATTTCTTCTATGCAGTCATCCAGCTTCTCCGCCTTCTCCACACGGCGAATATCCATAAAGAGATCGATCTGCTCCGGCACACCCTGGGGAACAAGGTTGATGGCTCTAACCGTTACCGCACGAACTGGGGTAGACCAGCGATAATTCGACTGGAAGATGGCATGAGCCTTTTTCGCAATCATCATGGGACTTTGGGTTGATAGGCTCAATTGTGCCTGGAACTGTCGAAAGCCCAGGTCGTTACTGCGTATGCTGATCTGAACGCCAGTCGCTTTCAGCTTATGTAGGCGCAGGCGGTGTCCGATGTCCTGGGACAGTTCCAGCATCACCTTCCAGACCTCTTCATCATCCAGAAGGTCTGCCACGCAGGTGATTCCATGCCCCACAGATTTGATTGGCGATACGAAGTCCTTATGCATAACGGGTGTGTCATCCTTGCCAGCAGCGTACCGCCACAGCTGAAGCCCGTTCACCCCCAGAAGCCTTTTGAGGAACTCTGGGTCCGTGGTGGCGATGTCGCCGATGGTATAAATGCCGTAATTGCTGAACTTGGCTGTGGTTGCCCTTCCCACAAACAGAAGGTCAGAGGCAGGCAGAGGCCAGACCTTTTCCTGGAAAGTGTCCTTTGTAATTTCAGTTACTGCATCCGGCTTTTTCATGTCACTGCCCAGCTTAGCAAATATCTTATTGAAAGAAACACCAATGGAAACCGTTAGTCCCAGTTCCTCCTTAATCTCCTGCCGGATGCTTTCGGCGATCTTCATCCCATCACCGCACACGCCACGACTCCCAGTGACATCAAGCCAGCACTCATCCATTCCATACGGCTCGACCTGGTCTGTGTATCTCTGGTAGATATTGCGGGCCAGTTCCGAATACTTGAGGTACTGGTCATACTGTGGTTTCACCATGACCAGCCCAGGACAAAGTTGGCGTGCTTCCCAATTGACCATGCCCGTCTTAACACCGGCCTTCTTCGCCAGTTCCGATTTTGCCAGCACGATACCGTGTCTGTTCTCCGTGCTGCCACATACCGCCACAGGCTTTCCCCTAAGACTGGGGTCAAGCATCATCTCTACAGATGCGTAAAAACAGTTCATGTCGCTGTGCAGTATCGTTTTTTCACCCAACTTCATCACCTTCCTCTTAAAACTTCATCCAAACCTATTGACAAAGTGAAGTTTTGCGAATATACTTTTCTCATAACTTCACCGAACTTCACCCGTATAATAGCATTGCGGTGAAGTTTCGTCAATGGGTTTGATGAGGTTGATGAAGTTACAAACGAAAATTTTCTGAAAGGAAGGGCTACCATGACGTTTTCCGATAAAATCAAAGTCTCACGAGAACTCTGCAATTTGACCCAACAGCAGCTTGCTGACAAGGTGGGCGTTTCCAAGCGTACCATCGCATCCTACGAATCTTCTGGGGCAATCGCCCGTTCTTCTACTATGAGAAAGCTGGCGGTAGCACTGAATGTTTCCTATGACTATCTGGCAAATGATGAAGTGACTGACCCGAAGCAGGGCATTGAGAAAATCGAACACATCGAGGCTGTCAGGGGTCAGTTCGGCGACAGAGCTGCCAGTGAAGTAGATGAACTGCTTGAGCGCAACGCTGCCCTCTTCGCAGGTGGCGAACTGAGCGAGGAAGCCAAGGACGCATTTTTCACTGCCGTTACCAAGGCTTACCTGGAATGCAAAGAGGAAGCCAGAAAGACCTTCGGACGCAAAAAGAAATAAGTCCGTTTTTTGGTACGCATTATAATTTACAATTGAAGTGATACAGAAAAGAGGGATCTGAATGACCGTGGATTATATATGCTGTGAAGTAGAACGGCTCAAGCGTAAATTCCATGAGACAGACCCATTCAAGCTGTGTGATGCGATGGGTATCATACTTCTGTACGCGCCGATGGGTACATACCCAGGAGCCTGCAAAGGTTTCTTCCTGGCACAGAGCCGTAAACGCTCAATCACCGTAAACAGTGATCTCCCAGAGGCGATACAAAGAATTATCGTCACACACGAACTGGGTCACGCTGTTCTCCACGCCAAAGCTGTGGGCGTGAATGCCTTCCACGACTTTGAGTTATTTGACAGCACCTCCTTCATGGAATATGAAGCTAATATATTTGCAGCCGAATTTCTTATGGACGATGACGATGTCCTGGAAAAGCTGAATGAGGACATCTCCTTCTTCGTGGCTGCGTCCTTACTCCGTGTCCCACCGGAACTGCTGGACTTCAAGTTCCGTTTGATGAAGCGGAACGGATACAAATTGATAGACCCGCCTTTGATGGCGAATGCCAACTTCCTCAAAAGCGTAGAAACGGAGGTCACCGATGAATATTAAGGTTTATGTGGATGTGACCGCCAAGTTCAACAGCGATGGGTTTCTGATTCCCATCAACCTCACTTGGGAAGATGGTCAAGTTTTTGAAATCGACCGTGTCACCGACATCCGGCAGGCAGCCGCCATGAAGGCTGGGGGCCAGGGTGACCGTTACACAATATGGGTCAGAGGAAAGCAAAGCTATCTGTTCTTTGAGCGGAGCTGCTCTCTCACTGGCAACAATCTCGGCCGATGGTTCGTAGAACGCCGGATTGCGTAAGGAGGGATAGACTTGGAACGAATAGAATATGTGAGTGTGGACAAGGATGTCCTGGACTTCTTCAAAGTCATCTACTTTGGAGCAATCACGGACCCGATGGCTGCCGCCAGCGACCGTGCCTACCGAGATTTGAACCGCACTATCCGATTTAAGAATATGCCCCAGGAACGAAGAGACTTCCTGCGGCAATCGGTAACAGCACTTTTCAAAAAGGAAATCCCCTCCCTTGTAGGGATTGGGGTGGATAATCAAGACAGCTACGATTCCTGGCACCACCGCATCTGCGGTCAAATTCGTACATATTACCGAGATGCTGGAATCGAATTCTACTATGGACAAGCACAGAAATGGCTCAATATGACCATGAAATATCTGTATGTCAGCGGAGAATACACCTTTGACGGCTTGTTCCAATATCTCCACGTTCCCATTGATAACTATGTATTCAGCATAGCCAAAAAGGAACTGGGCATCCCACAGGCGACCACAGCTTGGAGCAGATGGGATGATTACAACAGACAATACATGGCGTACCAGTCGGCTCTTCGTTCCAAAATCCGTGGCTACTATCCTCTCCGTTGGGAATTCAAATTCTGGATGAAAGAAGCGCGGCAGCTGGAGCAGAGCAACGCCACAGCTACTATGGGAAATCGTGAAAAGCTGTGGGTTCTCCAAGACCTACAGAAAAAAGGGCTTGTCCATGTCGATCAATACTACGAGGCATTAGAGCGCATCGGCGACCTCAAAAACCACTATTACGATTACATGACAACAGAGCCAATTAACTGTGATAAGGAACTGGAGCGGTTGCCTGAAGCCGACTATGACCTCTGCTGTGCCTTGCTGACTATGTTGCTCCGGGAGGATCATTTCAGTAATGGCTCCTTTGGGGAGCGTTTCCGAGCCGGACAGGTACAGCCTATTCTACAGCGGATGATTGACCTTCTATCCGCAGGAAGGAGGTAACCGTGGCAACTTTAGAATCCTATGGCCGAGAAATACATAGCATCTTCCAGCTGCTGGGGGATAAGGAAAACGATATCACATTGAGTATGTCCTGGGCTTTAGCCAAATGCCCGGAATTTCTCAAGGCAGTCGTATCTGCCGTTTCTGGATTTACCCCAGCAGTAGAGGATACAACGATTATGAACCAGCGGTACGATGCTGCCACTGGTATTACTGATATCGAAGTAACCGATCATAAAAACTTCCATATCATTTTTGAAGCCAAGCGTGGCTGGCTACTCCCCGGTGCTGAACAGCTGACGAAATACTCCATCCGTGAAGATTTCGCCAACGCCACCTATGACCACAAGCACATTGTTTCCTTGTCGGAATGCACCCAGGCTTATGCAAAGACCCATCTCCCGTTCCAGGAGGTAAACAGCATCCCGGTGTCGCATCTTTCCTACCAGGAAGTGTACCAGATGGCCCAGGCAGCCCACGCACCTTCTAACCACGAGCAGAAGCATCTCCTCCGAGAGTTCTGCGAATATCTGAGAGGACTAATGACTATGCAGAAACTTGATTCAAATATGGTCTATGTCGTTGCCCTGGGTACGCAGTGCCCAGACCGCTGTAGTATCAGCTGGATCGACATCGTCAAAAACCATAACAAATACTTCTGCCCGGTCGGCGGCAATGGATGGCCGAAAGAGCCACCGAACTACATCGCTTTCCGCTACTATGGGCAACTCCAGTCTATCCACCATATCGAGGGATACACCGTGACCCGTAATATGCACGATGAAATCCCAGAGATGCCAAATGAAGTGTGGGATACCGACTGCTATGTGTATAAGCTGGGACCGGCAATCGTCCCTGGAAAGACCGTTAAAACTGGTAAGATTTTTAGGAACGGTCGTGTGTGGGCTATGCTTGATACGCTCCTCACCTGCGACACGATCAGCGAGGCAAGGGACATGACCCAAGCCCGCCTGGGTTAACGCTATGGCAAACGAAACCGAACTCCGGCTCCACCGTTGCTGTTTTACTGGGCATCGCCCAGAGAAGCTGACTCGGTCGGAGGCTGAAATAAAGAAAGACCTGGAGGCGGCAATCCTCCAAGCGATAGATGATGGGTTCGTGACCTTTATAACAGGCATGGCTCGTGGTGTGGACATTTGGGCTGGTGAGATTGTGCTTCAGCTTCGGCAGCACAATCCTAATCTCCACCTCATTGCCGCCGTTCCTTATGAGGGCTTTGAGAACCGCTGGGCTTCGGACTGGCAAAGGCGCTACAAGGACATACTCGACAGAGCCGACCTTGTACGCTATATTTGCAAAGACTACAGCCGCGCTTGCTTTCAGATTCGCAACGAGTGGATGGTGAATAGGTCTGCCAGGGTAATAGCTGTTTATAATGGCGAACCCGGCGGAACCAGGAATACAATCGAATACGCAGAAAGAAATGGCAGGCAGTGTATTAAAATTTAGTACAGGCGTTCGTGGTGAGAAGCATTGACATTGTAGCACATTTGAGGTACAATGTCAGCTGGAGGTATGGACATGAACAAATCAATATCAATGAGCATTCGGGTTAGTTCCGAAGAGTTAGACAAATTGAAAAAAGCTGCTGTCCTGCAAAATTATTCCTCGTACTCCGAATTTGTGCGCCGCACCGCTCTACTTGAAGCCGACAAAGTGTTGAGCGAAAATGAAAAAGGTAAGGAGAACAAATCATGAAAGTAGCTTCCTTTTTTAGCGGTATTGGCGGCATCGATCTCGGTTTGGAGCGCGCCGGAATGGAAGTGGTGTTCCAATGCGAAATTCTGACTTTCGGACAGAAAGTTCTCAAAAAGCATTGGCCAAATATCCCACTATCGCAAGACATCACAAAGGTAACGGGTGCGGATATTCCTGCAGTTGATGTATTTGCAGGCGGATTCCCCTGTCAAGACCTTTCATTAGCAAATCAAGGTAAACGAAAAGGACTGGAGGGAGCAAGAAGTGGACTCTTCTACAAATATGCAGAACTCATCGAAGAAAAGCATCCTCGCTGGGTTTTTATCGAAAATGTTCCCGGACTTCTTAACAGCGCAAACGGTGAAGACTTTAAAGTCGTCATCTCAACGCTGGATGAACTCGGGTATGGTGTTTCATGGAGAGTATTGGATGCAAAATACTTTGGAACACCGCAACGACGTCGAAGAACGTACATTGTCGCAAGTGCTGGAACCATCGGCGCCGCTGAAGTATTATTTGAGCCAGGAACAAATCCAATCACTGGTAGCACGAGCAACAGATCGAGGAACTTCCTTGCCACCGGCAATGATGAGAGCCTACCAGAGTCAAATATCTTTTCTATCCAGCACGCAGGCATTGGCCGAAGAGCAAGTGCAGGGCCACAAGGAAAAGGTTACAGAAACGATGGAGAAACTTATACTCTCGACTCCAGAGGAAGCTCGGATGCTGTATGTAAGACGGATGCTCCCTTCGGAGTACGAGCAGCTACAGGGCTTTCCAGTCGGATGGACGGAAATAGATTCAGAGCAATAGGAAATGCCGTATGTGTTCCTGTCATTGAATGGATTGGCACACGCATTATTGAAGCAGACAAAAAGTATTATCCAGAACTATACTTATAACGAAGACATGAACTAAAATACGCTCCTTTGGATTACAAACCCAAAGGAGCGCGTTTTTTATGGAATATTTACTACTTCGTTATTGAGATTTATAAATTCGCCTCTGAATGCATCCAATGACGGTTCGCCTTGATTTATCAGAGCCTGGACGAAGGTTTGGTAATTTGTAAATAGCATTCTGCTCTCATCAACCATAATTGGAATTGGCCCTGGAACAGCTGGGGATGAGTCATCCTCCTTAATAGCTATAATGGCAAGTGTCCAGTTATACTCTTTCAGATTCGGCAGATTAGCGGAAGCCAGTTTATTCATCAAGTAATCATACAAAATCGTTCCTACGCAGAAAGCAATTCCATAACCTTTCCATGTTTTCATTGCAATATTGCCTTTAACAATGAACTGCTCCTGCTGTCTTCGCCAAGCATTGGTTTCCAAAGTCGAGGCTTCGGTTTCAGAACGTAGCATAGCATTGGTTCGATTCTCATCTGCTACCCATGAACTTAAAAGATTGGTGATTTTTCCTGTATTAGAAGTCTCACCACCACCTTGCATTTCGAGCACCATGCGGTCTGGGCCAGAATAATCAGATCGGCCTGAAGCCAAAGAAATTATGTAGTCAGCATTATATTTTGTTCCCTCAACTACATTAAGGCGTTCTTCGCGCTTAACACAGACTTGATCTGCGGTAACCTGTTCACCAAACAAATGCTTTGCTATGTCAAGGAGTATTCCCTGCTGATGAGGACAGAGGGGAATATCCTTTTTGGTGTTACAAAGTCTATCGGAACATACAATCCACATCGTGCCATCTGCCCTTCTCACAGAACAAACAGGCGGATTATGACTTTTTAATTTTTTACAAGTATTGCCAGATGAAAAAGGACATATCGCTTCTTCTGTCATTGGCTGGATTATAGGATTATCTACATCGGTTCTCTGACCGTAATATTCGGCAACAGAAACTCCCATTATGCCACCTCCACAGAGATATATGGAGTAATTATATCACGGATTCGACAAAATGTACATTCCCCCAAACGCCTCTTATTCGACTTTTTTTATTAGAATTTCACCTTGCTCTACTATGACTTGTAATTGATCTTCAATATCAAATCCGGCAGCCTCCAGCCATTTGCCCTTCAGCACAATGGTAGGAACATCCTGGTAGTTATATCCGTTACTCTGACCGTACACTTTCAGCCTTCTGTTTTTCTTGTTTTTCATGGCAATCTCCTTTTGCTAAATGGTAGTTACGCCAAATAATATGGCGTTTCGTCAAAAGGTTGGGAGTTTTGCCAAATGGTGCTACATCTGCGTGAACCGTTTGCTACATATCGAAACTTCATATTCACCCCATACTACATATAGTGGGTCTACAATCCAGCCAAAACACACCATCGGGTATGTGTTCCCAACCTCAAATTCCGAAAATAAAAGCCGAAAAAGCCCAGAAATACGGCATTTTTCAGCGAAATATGTGTGTTCAATTGGCGGTGCAAAGCGTTTCACAAACAAATAAGACACCTCCATGCGCCAGACTGATCTCCCCCGGGCGCGGGACAAGCCCGCCTCCGATCAGAGCAGCCCGGGTCGCTGTATGATGCACCTCACGAAAAGGTCTCTTCCGTATCAGAGGTGATTTCTCATCCAACATCCCCAGAACACTGTATATTTTTGTAATTTCCAGACTCTCCTCCATATCCGGCGGCGGCAGAATACCTGCGATACACTTTGCAGTCATAGATTTCCCGCTTCCCGGAGGGCCGATCATCAGCAGGTTGTGTCCGCCTGCCACAGCAATCTCTGCCGCCCGTTTTACATTTTCCTGTCCTCTGATATCCGCAAAGTCCGGAAGTGTCTCATCCCAGTCATCCGTAATTTCTGACTCCTCTCGTTTTTCTGGCACCCATTCTCCTGAAAGGATACTCACAACCTCCTTAAGGCTTCCTGCACCGATCACTTCCACTCCTTTGACAAGCGAACCTTCTGCCTTGTTTTCCCCTGGCACGATAAACCGGGTTACACCATTTTGTTTTCCTTCCATAACAATAGGCAGAACTCCGGGCACTTTTCTCACTCTTCCGTCAAGTCCCAATTCTCCTGTTATAAGGCATCCTTGTGCCGCCTCCGGGCTGACCTGCCCCAGAGATACCATAATTGCCACTGCAATGGGGAGGTCAAAAGATGCCCCTCTTTTCCTCAGTGTAGCCGGTGACAGGTTAACGATTGTGCGTTTCGCCGGATAGTCAAATCCCGAATTCCGGATTGCAGTCCTTACTCTCTCCCCGGCTTCTTTTACCTCTGATGACAGATAGCCCACCATATGAAATACCGGAAGCCCATTAGATACATCCGCTTCCACGCGGACAAGCTCTACTCCCAGCCCATCAATGGCAGCTGATAAAATTGTACTGAAACTCATCTGTACTCCTTTCTCACGAGTTCCCTGTTCTATGAATTTACCGAGTCAAACACCACTTTTTCAATCAATAACTGAATTTCCGACCGATACAGTCAGACACCCTTTTGGAGTGAGATTACCGGGAAAGATATTCCCGGGAATGTATGTCTATGATAACCCGCACTGTAACCAGTGTCAATGCAGGATTCTCATATACTTTATATACGGATATTTATATATCTTATTTGCAGGTGCTGGTTTATCCCTCTTGCTTTTCCTATTCCGGCCTGGCATCACCGTATACTGTCCTTCTTTCGATTGGAAAAGCACGAACCTTTCACTTTTTTCATAAACTATATCAAATGTGCTACGAGGTGCCGTCTTGAAATCATTTCCTAACCCTCTCACTCCTTCGGAAGAGAAGTATTACATCCAGAGATATACAGAGGGAGACCTCAATGCAAAGCACATCCTGATCGAACGTAATCTGAGGCTCGTCGCCCATGTCATCAAAAAATATCAAAACCTGGAGGAGGATCCCGAAGATCTGCTCTCCATCGGGACGATCGGGCTGATCAAAGCAGTCGTCACGTTCAACCCGGACAAAGGGAACCGCCTCGCTGCATACGCGTCCCGGTGTGTTGAAAATGAGATTCTCATGCACCTGCGTGCCAAAAAAAAGTCCGCAAAGGAAATCTCCCTCTACGAGCCTATCGGCACTGACCGGGAAGGCAACGAAATCAAGCTCTATGACATCATCGAGACCGACGAGGTCGATGTTCCCGAAAAAATCTATCTCAAAGAAAACATCCAGAAACTCTACGAAAAAGTCGAAAACGAGCTTTCCCCGAGAGAAAAGCTCGTTTTAAAAATGCGGTATGGACTTTATAACGGAGAAGAATACACCCAGCGGGAAATCGCCAGACAGCTCGGGATTTCCCGCTCCTATGTGTCAAGGATAGAAAAAAGCGCAGTAGAAAAACTCAGAGATCACTTCGAAGATGATTAAATCTGGATTTATCGATGAAGCGCCCCTTTCGCGGCGGACAGGGATGCAGCGGCGGTGACTTGGAACGATTTGCCGGAAAGACTTAAAGGAATGGGATACAGCATTGATTTCAAAGCGGATGCCTGAGCGCAGGCGAATCGTCCGCTTTGAAATTGTCCTTAGCTGTATCCCATTCCTTTTACGTCTTTCCCAAATCGTGGAACCGGAACCAGAGCTGAATCCCCGCCCGCCACGGATACATCTTAAAATACTCCGCGGTTTTCGGCCGTTCTATCGTTCGTCCGTCCCACCCGCAAATCCTGATTTACTCCTGCGGACCTGCTGCAACAAGAGCTTTTCCAAGCTCATTGCTTTCATACTTCTTAAAGTTCTTGATGAATCTTGAAGCCAGATCTTTTGCCTTTGTCTCCCACTCGGAAGCATCAGCATATGTGTCTCTCGGATCAAGGATCGCCGGATCAACTCCCGGAAGTTCTGTCGGAACTTCGAAGTTGAAGTACGGGATCGTCTTTGTCGGAGCTTTCTCGATAGATCCGTCAAGGATCGCGTCGATGATACCACGTGTATCTTTGATTGAGATACGTTTGCCTGTACCATTCCATCCTGTATTTACAAGGTAAGCCTTTGCTCCGCTTTCTTTCATTCTCTTAACAAGCTCCTCTGCATATTTCGTCGGATGCAGTTCAAGGAACGCCTGTCCGAAACATGCTGAGAATGTCGGTGTCGGCTCTGTAATGCCGCGCTCTGTTCCTGCAAGTTTTGCTGTGAAACCGGAAAGGAAGTAATACTCTGTCTGCTCCGGTGTCAGTGCGGATACCGGCGGAAGCACGCCGAACGCGTCAGCGGAGAGGAAGATTACATTCTTTGCTGCAGGAGCCGCGGAAACCGGACGCACGATCTTCTCGATGTGGTCGATCGGATAGGATACACGCGTATTCTCTGTTACGCTCTTATCTGTGAAGTCGATCTTTCCGTTTTCATCAAGTGTCACGTTCTCGAGAAGCGCATTTTTCTTAATTGCGTTATAGATATCCGGCTCGGAATCTTTGTCAAGGTCGATAACCTTTGCATAGCATCCGCCTTCGAAGTTGAATACACCGTTATCATCCCAGCCGTGCTCGTCATCACCGATAAGAAGTCTCTTCGGATCTGTAGAAAGTGTTGTCTTTCCTGTTCCTGAGAGACCGAAGAAAATTGCTGTATTCTCCCCGTTCATATCTGTGTTTGCAGAACAGTGCATAGATGCAATACCCTTCAGCGGCAGATAGTAGTTCATCATAGAGAACATACCTTTCTTCATCTCTCCGCCATACCATGTGTTCACAATAACCTGCTCGCGGCTTGTGATATTGAACATAACTGCAGTCTCTGAATTCAGACCCAGCTCTTTGTAATTCTCAACCTTTGCTTTGGATGCGTTGTAAACAACAAAATCCGGCTCAAAATTCTCAAGTTCTTCAGCAGTCGGCTGAATAAACATATTTGTAACAAAGTGAGCCTGCCATGCCACTTCCATAATAAAGCGGATCGCCATGCGTGTATCCTTATTAGCACCACAGAATGCATCTACAACAAAAAGTCTCTTATCAGAGAGCTCCTTTTTCGCAATCTCTTTCACAGCTGCCCACGCTTCCTCAGATGCCGGATGATTGTCGTTCTTATATTCATCAGATGTCCACCATACAGTGTCCTTGGAATTTTCATCCATTACAATGTATTTGTCTTTCGGGGAACGTCCTGTATAAATACCTGTCATAACATTGACAGCGCCAAGCTCGCTTACCTGACCTTTGTCAAACCCTTCCAGATTCGGGTTCGTCTCTTCTTCAAACAATGTCTCGTAAGAAGGATTGTGAACGATTTCCGTAGTTCCTGTGATACCGTACTTAGTTAAATCAATCTTTGACATGTTACGCTCTACCTCTTTCTTTCTATAATATTGCCTGCCAGCGCTTCCGGATTTCCGGCTGACATCGGCGTATCTTTGATTATACAGAAGAATTGACAAAAAATCAACAATAATCTTACCAAACTTTACTATTAATTGAAAGTTAATATTTTTTAAAATTCATCTTTCAAAAAATAAATCAGGAAAAATCAATATCTACTCGCAATAAAATGCAGGATTTATTATAAAATCCTGCATTTTATTATGACTTAATATTTAGCCGCCTCTGACTTCAAAACCCGTCCTTCAACGGTCTTATTATGATATGCTTATACAGTCTGACCGATCAGAAATATTTATTTCTCAGTCTTGACGTATAAACCGCAAACCATACAAGCACCACAAAAAATACGATCATTCCCACCGTGTCCACAACTGCCATCGGATACACATAGCAGTGGATCATATCCAAGATCCCGTAAATAAGGGCAACAAGCCCAAACACAAGAAGCGCGGGTCCTACTTTTTTTATATAACCGTCTTTGTCCTTGCACTTCTTATATATATAATCTTTTCCCAGGAGAATAGATGCATTGATCTCCCCGTCTTTTTTCATTTTTATATAGGAATAGATTGCATAAACGCCGCAGGCAAATACAATAATTCCGATAAATCCCCAAATACTGTTCACATTTTCCATAGTGCCCACTCCTTCTCACAACCGCACATTCTATACTCCAAGGATTTCTTTTACTGTCTCTTTCATACGGTCCGCATCACATTCACGGCAATGTCTGATCTCTGCGCTGCGTATCTCCTCGATCGCCCTCGGGACTTCTGTCCCTGAGATCCTGCTGAGCTCATCGATCAGGCCAAATTCGTCCGCTGCCGCATACTTTTCATCAATCGCGCTCATCACACTGTGGATAAACTTATACGGGCTTGCCGTAGAAGCCACAAGACATTTCCGGTCATCTCCGCTGTCTCTACGGTACTTTGCACATACAGCCGCAGCCACTGCAGTGTGAGTATCCATCACATATCCAGTACTCTCATACGTCTTCCTGATGGTGTCGCGGCACTCTGCCTCCGTTGCATAGCCACCGGAAAAATCCTCCAGTTTCTCCCTCATTTCCGGAGTAATCTCATACACGCCCTTATCCTTTAACTGTGCCATCAGCTGCGCATCCTTCTCTGCATCCTTTCCTGCGACCGCATAGATCAGCCTCTCCAGGTTGCTTGAAATCAGGA
>ERZ791922.305-NODE-305-length-36039-cov-3.701951_pt1 | contig 36039 bp, 24 predicted proteins | sample MGYA00510134_ERZ791922 | MGnify/ENA primary metagenome ERZ791922 (study PRJEB30046, sample SAMN00792101) | human gut metagenome | study: EMG produced TPA metagenomics assembly of the A metagenome-wide association study of gut microbiota in type 2...
ACTTGAAAACAAAACTCTTAGTAGGCCGGAAGTTTGTGCCGAGGATTACGCAGGCGCAAACTTCTGTGTGAAAGAAATCGAAGATTTCTTTCACACTTGAAAACAAAACTCTTAGTAGGCCGGAAGTTTGTGCCGAGGATTACGCAGGCGCAAACTTCTGTGTGAAAGAAATCGAAGATTTCTTTCACACTTGAAAACAAAACTCTTAGTAGGCCGGAAGTTTGTGCCGAGGATTACGCAGGCACAAACTTCTGTGTGAAAGAAATCGAAGATTTCTTTCACACTTAACCCTCTAAAACTTCTGAGATTTCTTGACTCGGTGTAATTTGCCCAAAATAAATACGTGAGTCCAACTTTACTGTGAGTTTTGAAACATCATCTTCACCAAGGTAAAGGATTGCTACTTCATTTCCCAAAGAAACCATATGATAACTTGCTTTCACAATATCTTCAGAAAATGTATGCGTTAGAATGATAGAAAAAGAGGTATTCTTAAGAAGAATACAACTTTCCATTAATAACGAGCTTATCGAATGATTCGCACGAAAATAAACATCTGTACACAGTTGATAAAATTGATCAAATTCTTGTTTGCCTGAAATATTCATTATCTTTATACCAGCAACATCGTAGATAACTCTCACAGGTGTATTCGAACGATAAAAAAAATCGCTGAGTGCAAGTGCAATTTCTATGATTTTATCTTCAAGAATTACTCTACTTATCTCGTCAGAATCTTTCTTTTCAAAATCCACATATAGATAAACTTCAGTCTTTGGTTCCACGGTATATTTTCTTGTTACTAGTGTTCTTAACTTAGCCGATGCTTTCCAATGTATTCTTTTCGGCTCATCGCCCGGTTCATATCTTCGAATTTCAACATCTGGAACACTCTGCTTTAATACTGGATTTAGTTCAAGTGTTTTTCCCTCTGTTTCCTTATAAAGTTTTAAAGAATTCAAGCGGACAATTCTTGGCAATACCTTTGCTTGAATCGCAGATGGTGCATTATAAACAAGATGGAATAAATTCAAGTAATCCGTAACGGTTACCTTATCAATTCCAATACGATACTCTCCACGATAATGACAGCAAATCGTCGTTGATTGTTCAATTTTATCCCCAGGAAGAAGACAATAACTTCGGTCAGAGCTTATATTTTCTACTGTAGAAAAATCACTTTTAAAACTTACATTCACATTAGAAAAAGTCATATAATCTTCATTCGTTAATAAAAACTGATAGGAAATATGCTCTCCTTTAACCATTGTCTTATGCTCTATAAATTGATAGATTCTGAACTGAAAATACACATAGATTAAGTAGAGATAAGAAACAATTGGGATACAAAGACTGAAAAAAAATAGGCCATAGCTTACATATCCTCCATAATAGCTAACAAAGATACCGGTAAGTATTATGAAAAGATACAAAAAGCATCGATTACGTCTCATCCGGTGCACTCCTTCCTTTAGGAAAAGTCTCTAAGAATTGGTATCGTAACCTTCTGTAACAATCCACGAAGAATCTTCTCTGGAGAAACTTTATTGATCTTTGCTTCCATCGAGAGCACAAAACGATGGCACAATACTGGATAGATAACCTCCAATACATCATCTGGTATGACATAATCTCTGCCTTTTAGATATGCCGTTGCAGATGCTGCTTTTATAACAGCAAGAGTAGCTCTTGGGCTCGCACCCAGTATAAAATTCTCATCCTCTCTCGTAACTTTAGTAACATCTATAATAAATGCTAGAACATCCTTATGTATTCGGACCTTTTTCACTTCCTCTTGCATTGCAACAACTTGCTCTCTTGTCATAATCGGTTTTAATTCTGGTAATCTGTGATTGTTATGATATAGTAATGCCATTCTTAACTCATCTTCTGGTGTTGGGTAACCAATGGATATTTTCATCAAAAATCGATCTAATTGAGCCTCTGGTAAATGATATGTCCCCATAAAATCAATTGGATTCTGTGTTGCAATTACCATAAATGGAGCTTCTAATGGATATATCTTTCCATCCACCGTTACTTGTCTCTCCTCCATTGCTTCCAACAAACTAGCTTGTGTTTTTGGGGAGGTTCGATTAATCTCATCTGCCAGTACGATATGATGCATAATGGCTCCTTTTGAAAACTCAAATGCGCCAGTTTTCATATTATAGATAGATAAACCTGTAACATCACTTGGTAAAGTATCTGGTGTAAACTGTATTCTTCCAAAACTGCAATCGACTGATTTTGCAATCGCATTCGCCAAAGTCGTCTTACCAACCCCCGGAACATCTTCTATTAGTAAATGTCCCCCTGCTAGTAATGTCGTCACCGCATATGTAACCTTGTCTTCTTTTCCAATTAAAACTGAATTTACCTGAGATATCAACTGATTCGCCAACTCTACGTATTGAAACATATTCCACCCCTTCTTATCGTTATCTGAATTTTCCAAAGTAATCCTATTTTTAACAATTATAATGGAAATAGATGTAATTATCAACCATAGTTATTATAGATAAATTATCCTAAATTTTATGTAAAAAAACGAATATGCAAGTTAAGCCTGTCTATGTCAAATCTCCTTAAGTTTCTGTGGATTAAACTCCAAAAAGAAGTCTGACATCACGCTTTATGGCACATGTCAGACTTCTTTTTTTATACTAAGTTATAAACCCCTCTTAAAAACTTTTCTTATAACTTTTCTTATAACTTCTCTCCTATTATGGCTCTATACCCCATACTAATGCATCAGAGATATATACTGTTGTCTTACTCCAATCAGCATAACTCGAGTTACTATCACCAAAAGAATAATCATCTGTTTGTGTATAGTTCGTCCAGTCTACTTTAGAAAATCTTCCTTGAACTTCAACGCTTTGTCCTACGTTTAAAGTTCCAGCACTGGATTTAAATGAAAATTCCAGATAGTAATCCGCATTCGTCTTAGGAGTAGCCATCTTCACAAAGGTACCATTCACATTAGAACTTCCTATGGTAGAATAATCACACCAAAATGCCTGAGCCTTATCCGTATTGATTGTGTAATAATAGCGAATCTTCACATCCGATAAGTTGATTGCAGTACTTCCGGTATTGATTAACTTAATTCTTGGTGCAATTCCATTCGTCGTTGCGGAAGAATTTCCATTGAACATTTGAAGTTTTATATTTCCTGTTGGGGTTACAACAGAAGAATCTTTGATGGTAACTGCTAAAACTGGATCTGTCCCTTTATTCATATCAAATGTAATGGATTGATTTCCTAATGCAAATTGACTTAAATAAGTAGATAGAATCGTTACTGTTGTTCCAGAAACGAGGTAGTCTGTTCCAGCTACCAAACTTGTAGACCCATTCTTAAGTCCAACTAAGGTATTACCATTTAAAGATAACGTAACATCAATATTTGCCTGTTTTCCGCTAGCCTTATCAAAGATTGCTGATATTGGACTAATAGATGCACTTGGTGACGTGTCAACCATCGTTACTTTAAGCGTTGCATCATTACCGCCACTAAATACAAATGTTAATGTGACAGTATTTGCGCTTTGAGCTAAGAAATAATTCTTAGATAACGTCACTACATTACCAGATACGGTATAATCAGTACCTTTGGTTAATACTACAGTTCCATTTTTAATTGCTGTTAACGTATTCCCATTGAAATTAACAGTAACAGGTATATCAGCGGATACTGCTTGATTACGATCAAAGGTTGCTGTAGTCTTATCAAGACTTGCGGAAGGAACACCAGCCTTTGGCTCATTACCAAATACTAAGGTACCATTATCATACAATGGAATATATGTGGTCTTTACTGTAGACCCGGAAGAAACATTGCTGATTTGAGTAAAGGAGTAATCATTCGAATTATCCCATATGTTATTAACATTTTGTGGGCCTGCAATTCTAAATTGTACTTCTTTCTTATAAGCAGACTGTCCTCCTGGATAAATCTTAGTTCCTGAGAAATCTACATTCACATAATAAATATTATTCGCAGCATCCCATGGAAGAAGTGCAGACGTAGTTGCTCCATTATTATAATTTGTAGTTACTGTAAAATCATTCTTGGTATAGCCCTTTGCTACATATTCCGAAATATCAATAAAATACTTAAACGATAATTTATCGGCTACACGAGCAGGCCAACCTGTCTGATTGAAAACCAATGCTTTAATCTCGATAAACGTAGGGCCAGAAGCATTAATACCAGCCTGAATAAATAACTCATCGTTTGTCACTGTTTCTATTGCTTTAAAGTTTGTAATCGGAGTTCCGCCAAAATCTTTATACATCTTAGCCAATACGCCAACAAACCCTGCATTATAATCACAAGCGATTTCATTATTTACATAGTTGCCAATATTATCTTCATAGCTGTCATCTCTACCAGGTCCGCCCACTAATGCACCATAAATGGTGTGTCTGTTGTAATTTGGCTCCATTTGACTATCTGCCCAGGAACTATGAGCAGTTCTATGATGAGGTCTCGTTGGAGGATTTACACCATATCCAACTACATAACTTCTTCCAGCACTACCTAGCGCATAATCTACCTGCTGTTTTGCAAATGCATTGTAGATACTAGCTTTTTGGGCACTACATCCACTCCAGTCAGCATAAACACTTGCTAAAAATGCTGTTGTAGTAGCATATCGTAATGCTCCCCAGGAATCTAGCCAAGCAAGTCCTTTCGGTGTATAAGAAATACGATTTCCATTATACCCTACGGTCCAATAATCCAAATGCATCTCAATATTATTCTTATAAATCTCTTTATTAGTTATTCTTGCTAATAATAAAGCTGCACCATAATGAACATCATCCCAGCTTTGTGCCCACTTATAACTTAACGTAGCAGACTGTGGCTCAGTTCCCCAATAGGAAACATAAGACTCTGCCTTATCTAGGTAAGTAGACTCTCCGCCTGCAAGATAGATCCATGCAGCAGCCCATGATAATTCATCATAAAAGCCGCTATAAGAAGTATAAAAGCCATTTGCTGCGGTATAGCCAGCATCACTTTTCGTTGTTTCTGCAAAATTATATAGCTCTTTTGCATGACGAAGACAGGTTGCAGAGTAGGTTGGATCTTTTGTCTTAAAGACAAGTGCTGTTGCTGCAAGAGCTGCTGCTGCTTCACCTACTACAGAAGAACCAGGGTTACTTAAATCAACCTTATACGATGGCCTGTCCATCTGCATAACTTCAGCAGGTCCCCACCAAGAGTGATCTGTATTACCATTACCAACCTGATAATAAAATACGTTCTTTTCTGGATGACACTTAATTAAATAATCACTAGCCCACTTAATTTCATCTAATAAATAATTTAATTGTCCCGCCTGTGAAAGAGTAGCCTCTTCTTCATATACAGACCATGCTAACATAGCCACTGTATATGCCATTGGGAGATTAAACTTAACATGATCACCAGCATCATACCAACCGCCAGTTAAATCTAAACCAACATCTGCTCCATCCTTTAATCCAGAGTCACCTCTCCAATTATTACGTATCGTACTTGGCAGATCACCGGAACGTTGAAACTCATAAAACATAATTGCTTTCTGAAGAGCTTCTCCGTAATTATAATTTGACTCAGCTGCCTTAGCCTTTGACGGCGCCATGGATATCAGAAGTGTAATCACTAATAAAAGACTTACTATCTTTTTCATAACGATACCTCCATGTCCGCTTTAGCGGACTCAATATCAAAAGTTGAATGTGTCTTTCTCAACTTTATTCCTTTTTGTGCAGGCAATAGAAAGCCAAAAACACTTTCTATTGCCAAAAAAACTTGTTATGGTTCCATACCCCAAGTAAGCTTACCACTTAAATAAGCAGGTGACTTATTCCAATCAGCGTAGGAGTTACCGCTGCTATTGAAGGAGAAGTCTCCAGTTTGGGTATAGTTAGACCAATCAGTTTTCGAGAATCTACCTTGAACTTCAATTCCCTGCCCTGCCTGTAATGAACCAGCACCACTTGTAAATCCAATTTCTAGATAATAATCAGTTCCTGTCTTTGGAGTAGCCATCTTAACAAAAGTACCGGTAACATTACCACTTCCAATCGATGACCAATCACACCAGAAATTCTGACTCTTCTCACCATCAATGGTATAGTAATAACGTATCTTTACATCAGAGAGATTAATACTATTAGAACCTGTATTCACAAGTTTAAAACGTGGAGCAATTCCATTCGTTGTTGCGCTGGTATTGCCATTGTACATCTGAATCTTAACATCTCCAACCACCACAACCACCGTTGTATCCACTACGGTTACAATAAATGGTTTCGTGTATCCACTGCTAAAATTAAAGGTTATTGTAGTATCACCAAGTGGTAAGGTGGATAGGAATTCTTTCTTTAAGACAACTGTATTACCATTTACAGTATAATCAGTATTTAAGGTAAGAGGTGTTGTACCTTTACTTAAGTTAACAAAGGTATAGCCTTGCATAGATAATGTGGTACTAAGATCAGTTTGTTTCCCTGTTGCCTTATCAAAGCTTCCCTGTGTAGGCGTAATATTAGCATAATCAACAGTGCCAGAACCACTCTCATAAAGAAGGGAATAAACACCAATAGCAATTGCTACATCACACTGAGCCCAGAATCTATGGTAAGTAAATTCTGGTGTTTTATTATTCTGATATGCCGCCAGTAATTTTTGATAAGATGGATCCTGTAAATATTTAGAACGAATATCTAAGAATTTAACTCCCGACTTAATCACATCACCATTTGGCATCTTACCACTAAAGGTACTAGGTACATAAATAACCTGTTCAAAGAATCTCTTATAATCTGTACGTAACTCAGGAGCTGCAACACCCTTATCATCACGATATAAGTTCCATACTCGGTCTAATAATTCTTTTGCCAAGTTCTTCGCAGCTACATCGTTTGCAGCCTTACTATAATATAACAACGTATTTGCAAGAGATCCTGTAACACCAAGATCTGTACCATAATCGATAACGGTTACATGAAGGCCTGGATTACCAGTGTAAGTACCAGTCCATGTATCTGGTTGTCCATCCCAATCAATTTTATTAGGAATAGCAAAAGTTCCGTCTGCCCTTAATATAACTACAGACTTAATCCAAGTAACCCATTTATCAAGGATTTGTTTTGCTCTCACATCGTTTGTCTTATAATAATACTCTGCTACACGCTGCATTGACCATGCCTGGAAACCAAACCAAGTATTACTTCCTGGATCTTTATATACAGGGTTTTCTTCATAGCCCATGCCATAGAAAGTAGAGGTACCAGCTGGCCAAGCTTCATAACGGCCATTTCTTGAGTTACTAGCACCACCGGCAATTGCACCTTCGGATGACTGTAACCATTGATAGAATTCAAGCTGTCTATCAAGGCTTGTTGCCCAATCACTCTGACCATTCGTTGACTTTGGCTTAAATTTAGCATTCTCAGATAAAATCCAAGCTGCCATTGGATTCTGATAACCAAAGTGGTTATGACTAGATCCAATAATCCAAGCCCAATCTGCTGTAGTTCCACCGCCCCAAGCATAATACCAGGATAACAGATAATGAGCTGAATCATATCCTGTACCGGCAGCTGAAGAATTACCAATCTTTCTAAAATATTTATCAAACATTGAATAACGAAGGTAATCACCCATCATCGTAGCTTTTGATAAATAAGAATCAATATTTACGCCGTAATCTTTCGACCATTCATTAGCCCAGTAAGCAGCCTGAACTGCTCTTGCATCTGCATCTGGTGCATTCGTATACTTAAACTGTTTTGAATAAGTACTGTCACCAGTGAATAGGTCTAAGTAACCATTCTTTCCACCGTATTTCATATCATCCCAACATGGCTGAGGAATTGTTTCCCATGTAGACTCTTCTTCTCCACGTTGGAACGTATTGATATAAGACGGTGATGTGGTCCCATCTCCCCTGGAACCATATCCATACCAATTGTCAACATCCAGTAACCAGTGCATACCGTAGATTGTATTCCTTCCATAAGCTGCAACAAGTTCAGTCCAAATCGGATCCTTACCAACTGGTGCATTAGGGTCGAGTACCGCTGGATACTGACTAGGATCCTGATATTCTGGTGCATAAGTTGCAGGCTTACTAGGATTGTACTTACTCATACTGGTTGGTGGCTGATCTGCATCGGTAGGAATCAAATACTTTTCGGTTACATTCCATGCGGTTTGATATCCTGAAAAGTCTCCCGTAAATTTACCATACATTGCTTCAAGCCACATGTAATAGCTTAATGCTTCACTGGTAGTTACATGTCCATAATCTGGAGCTTCTACGATTAATGTTTCGATAGAATGATATGGTACCCCCTTCGAACTAAAATAACCATTCGCTGGGTCTTTAATGTCTGCCCATAAGTCCATAAAACGTTGCTCGTAAGTTCCCCTAGCCTTAGCATCTGCCGAAGTTTCAGCAGTTGCCTGAGCAGAAGCAGTAGTTTCTTTTGCTACCTGAGGTACCAAAGTTACTACCATAGCCGCTGTCATAACAGCAGCAGCTATTCTCTTGTAGATACGTTTTTGCATACAAAACCCTCCTTATTAATTAACTCTCCACGTCAATGACATAAGGTATTTGAACGCATATTCGAATCCCTCCTTCCTTTGCATAAATTTTCAAATTTATTATATCAATTGATTTGAAGGTTCTTAATAGAGTAAAATAAATAGAATTTGCATGGTTTTTGACAAATATCAACGTTTTTCTCTTATTCATTATGGATAGACTTGTCCACCAAATCGACTAACCTGTTTATAATTCAATATATATTAGATACAATAATATCTATTTTTATACAACACTTCATTTTCTCCCATTTCGTCTGTATTTTAAGTTTTTTTATAAAACTTGTCTATACACTCTGTATACTAACATTATTTCCATTTTATGTCAAATACAACTGAAGATTATTTTTTTGTGCAATATGTACATAAAAATAGTTATTTTTCTTGGATGAGTTATCAATTAATTCTTTTTAACTACGTCACAAGAAAATTTCATAAAAGGGATTTAAATTTTTATGTTATGACAAGAAAAAAAATTATTCCGCACATTTCTAAAAAGAAATCAATTAATACAAAAAAACTGTTGCTATTGGTAGTTACCCAAGCAACAGTTTTTTTATTGTATTATTTTATCATAATCCTATGCTTAAATCATAAATTCCTATTTGATTCTATAGATAAGGCTTTATTCTTCTCGCAATAAATAATTGAATCATTATTTCATTAATAAACTCTTATTTAGTTAAGAGCATTAATATCTCATTACTTCTTTCAATGAATTTTGTCATAGCCTCTGGTGATAATGGTTTATGAGCAATATAAGTCATATAACTGCTCACATATCATATCCGTGTGCTCAGCAGAATTGTTATCCAATACATACTGAACTAACTTATTATTTGCATTTAAGATTAAAGTTTCCGTTGGTCCGAATGCAGATGGATCCATACCATACATATTATACATTTTCATCATATCTTGCATTCTACGGCTCTCTTCTGATAAAGTAATCATAGAAGAAACCTTTGCGTCTTTTAATTTTGCAACTTTAACTTCTAACTTTTCTTTCTTTAATGCTTTCTTAAATACTTCAGTAAGACTATCCTTTTTCTTATCCAGTTCCTTATTTTCTTCTTCAGAAGACTCCTCTGTCATCGTAGCATTGATATCCGCATCAATTCTTTGGAAACGAACCTTCTGATCTGATTGCTCTAACTGAGTAATAAATGGCTGATCGATATTATGTGTCATAAATACAGCATCAATACCGGCATCTTTAAACATCTTGATATATTGACTTTGCTGCTGCTCATCCGTTACATAATATACGGTATCCTTCGTTTCTTCCTTTGGATCCTTGTCAGATTCAGTTACCGTTTCTTCTGTTTCAGACTTTACTTCTTCTGTTTCAGTCTTTACTTCTTCTACCTTTGCTTCACCATTTAATTTCTTAGCAGCTTCCAGATATTCTGGTAGTGTTACATACTTCTTCTCTAAGTTCTTAAAGATAATAAAATCCTTCATTTTATCACGGAACTTTTCATCCTTTAAGCAACCATATTTAATGAATGGGCTCAAATCATCCCAGTACTTCTCATAGTTTTCACGATCTACCTTATACATACCAGATAACTTATCTGCTACCTTCTTTGTAATGTAATCAGAGATTTTCTTCACAAAACCATCGTTTTGTAAAGCACTTCTTGATACATTAAGTGGTAAGTCAGGACAATCGATAACACCCTTTAGTAGCATTAAGAACTCTGGAATTACTTCCTTAATGTTATCTGCAATAAATACCTGATTACTATATAATTTAATCATTCCCTCAATACTATCGTACTCTGTATTAATCTTAGGGAAATATAAAATACCCTTTAAATTAAATGGATAGTCCATATTAAGGTGTATCCAGAATAATGGTTCTTTATAGTCGTGGAAAACCTGACGATAAAATTCCTTATAATCTTCCTCTTTACATTCATTTGGATGTTTTGTCCATAATGGTTCTGGGTTGTTAAGTGGCTTTGGCCCCTTCTTTTCCTTCTTTGTTTCTGCTACCTTACCATCTTCTGTAACTTCCGCATCAACTACTGTATCTTCTTTTACTTCGGATTCAACTTCTGTTGTCTCTTCTGGCTCTTCTTTCGCGTTTTCATTCTTAAAATAAATTGGCACTGGCATAAAGGAACAGTATTTCTCAATTACTTCCTTTGCACGATACTCATTAGAGAACTCATAACTATCTTCATTTAGATGTAGAGTAATCTTTGTACCTCTCTCGGCCTTATCTCCTTCACCCATCTGGAAGTCAATTCCTTCTTCTGATTCCCAGTGTACAGGTTTCGCACCTTCCTGCCAAGATAAGGTATCGATAGTTACTTTATGAGCTACCATGAAGGCAGAATAGAATCCAAGACCAAAGTGTCCGATAATTTGGTCTTCATTTGCCTTGTCTTTATATTTTTTCAAGAAGTCCTGAGCTCCGGAGAAAGCAATCTGGTTGATGTATTCTTTTACTTCATCCGCCGTCATACCAACACCGTTATCAATAAAGGTTAACGTCTTTTCTTCCGGATTCACTAGAACATTGATTTTAAATTCTTCCCCTTCCGGTATAGAGAACTCGCCAATGATACTAAGTTTTTTAAGTTTAGTAATTGCATCACAGCCATTTGATATTAATTCACGGAAAAAAATGTCGTGGTCAGAATATAACCACTTCTTAATAATTGGGAAAATATTCTCGGAATTAATTGATAAATTACCTCTTTCCATACTCATGAAAAAAACACTCCTTTTATCTTTTATTTATCATTGATAAGCATCAGCTCTGCATGGTAATGCACGTCCAATGCATGATAGTCAACTCGTTGTATACTACTATAATACGAGGTATCTAAATTGTCAAGAAAAAATTAGCACTCATTAGTAATGAGTGCTAACAATTACTCTTCATATGCAATTTCATTGTTTTTTAGATATTTCATCGCTTGTTCATCCCAAGCATAATCTAACGTTTTATCAAGGGTAAATGTCTTTACTCCTGTTCCTGTTACCACATGCAATTCATTATTTTCGTAACGTAAGTGAAAGTACAATCCGGTAACTTCGTTGCTATCCATTAACACACCTTGATTAGTTAAAACCGAATCGATTGCTTTTTGAGATAGCATCAGACTGATCTGAAAGGATAGTGGTGTTTTATTCCCTTTTACAATCTGATAAGCAAAAGGTCTGACTTCACCCCATTTTGCATGTGTTCTACCTCCCAAAGTTTCGAGTTCTTCTGCGCTATAATAGTCACGATTTAATTTACCGTTCATCTCAAACCTTTGGAAGGTATGAATGGTAACTTCAGAAACTAAAAAAGCGTCAAATACATTCTGAATCAATAACTTAGACATGAAACTTTTCACATCAACAATTTTTAATGATTTCATGCATACCTCTATTCCGGCGCTTTGCCACCTTCTAATAACAACAGTAACTTGTGTACCAACACGAATTACCATAGGAATACTGCCTTGTTAGAGACAATCTTTCGTGAAGATGCAATTTCCTCACAAGTTCCTTTTAGTTTAAAAACTGATAAATTCCCTGTAGTATTACCAAGTGTAATGGATAGAAAAAATAAAAAGCATATTGAAAGCGTTTTGTACCAGGCTTACCGTTATAATAATACAAAAATGGTGCCGCTAGGATTGCCATAAACTCCACTCCACCGCGGAAGAATCCTACGAGTATGATAAATAGTAACATACGCAACTTACGATTCCCATAAGCTAAATAAAACCCTACAATTAGCAAGACACCGTAGCCAAATTCATAATAATCGGCCTGTACCAAAAATAATAATACGGAACCTCCAACAATCGTCAATACACCAGGTAAGGTCATCCAAGATGTTTTTCCAGACATTCGAGTTTTAATTCTATCATATATCATAATTGTTAGTAAGCCAATCGCTAGAGTAAAAAAGATGTTTTGCTTATAAAATAAAAGCTTCAAGTTCGTATTTGGGAATCCCCAAAAAGCATAATCATAAGGGATTTCAGAAATTACTGCAAAAAGGAGCAGACGAAGCAAATACTTCATTCGGTTTCTCGTATGAAAGAAACCTTCCACAATTAAGAATGCAAATATCGGAAATGCGATTCTACCAATTGCTCTACCAACTACGTACCATGTTACATCAAGCTCATAATTTGGCAAGGCTATTTGAAATAATGGAGTTGTGTGTCTTGGTACAAAAATTGCAGTAAAATGATCAATCAGCATGGTAATACATGCGATAAGTTTTAAGGTAAAACTATTCAATGTTGTAGTCCTTTCTATTAATGTCTACTGCTTTATTATAGCATCTAACATCTGTTATCTTGCTTTTAATATCTTAATTTTAAGTATTCTTAGTACTCAGTATCGCTCTACTTTACTGATTCACACAAAAATACCTGAATCGTTCGGGCAGGTACAACAACACTTGTCTTATAACCTATCTTGCCCTCTCTCTTCTCATCTAAGAGTTTTTCCTCTTTCGATGAAAGAACTAACTTCCATTCCGTATTTATATGAAATGATGGTAGTGCAAAGCTATGTTCTTCCCAATGTGCATTCATTGCGATGTAGCAAGAAGCATCTGACGTTGTTTTATCTTTTAACGCAAATGCACCATGTAAAAGCACACCAAGCGTCCTACTAGAATGTGAATGATCTGGATACCAAGCTTTACTGCCATGATATGATATATCTGGGCATCCACAAGATAAGATATCCAATCCACTTAATTCCCGAACATTGTGAAGTACCGGATGTGCTTTTCGAAAATGAATTAGTTGCTTCACAAAAGAAAATAATTCTTTCTGTTTCTTTTTCCCCGACCAAGAAACCCATCCCATGGAATTATCTTGACAATAAGCATTATTATTTCCTTCTTGTGAATTTCCAAACTCATCTCCTTGCAAAATCATCGGAGTTCCCTGACTTAAGAAAAGAAGCAGCCAAGCATTTTTTATCATCTGCAAACGAAGCTCATTGATCTTCCTACGATTCGTATCTCCTTCCACTCCGCAATTCCAGCTATAATTAAAATCGGTACCATCCCGATTGCCCTCTTTATTTGCTTCGTTATGTTTACAATCATAAGCGTATACATCAGCCAATGTAAACCCGTTATGATCAGCAATATAATTAATTACTCCACTCTTTTCTGGGTTTGAGCGAATTCTTTCCATGATGTGTCCGATCTGTCCCTCATCCCCTTTTAGAAACCGTCTTACATCAATTAAAAATCCATCATTATAATCTGCAAGCATTTTCTTTCGTGGTACCGTCTCTCTGCCATAGATAGCATCCGTATTCCAATGTGTTGTAAATAACTTAATTCCCACCAGATAAGGATCTTTTGCAAATAATTGTTGTATAGAGTCCTCTACGTTCGTCCGAAAACCATCAATATGATAATGATGTGCCCAGTAACGCAGACAATCAATCATACACAAAACGTCCATCTCCCTAGGGAAATTCATATCCATTAGAACTTCTATTCCGTTCTCATGCAGTTTCTTTATCATCTGTTTCATCTCATTACTTGCATCATCAGGATTGGATGCATAAGAAGATTTTGGAGCAAAGTAAAAGCTATCCGTTGTATATCCCCAAAAATTCAGCTTACAATCTGCTTTGGAATCTTGATAAGAAAATCTAACTTTGTTTTGATACTCACTTGCTGCATAAGGCAATTCACTAAGCAATGGAGTTGGTTCCATCCTTTCATTAAACTCCACAAAAGGCATGAAAAATAGCGCATTGATCCCAAGTTCCTTAAAGTATGGTATCTTCTCTATAATTCCTTTATAAGTCCCTTTATGCCGTACTTTAGAATCGTCGCTTTTCGTGAAACCACGTACATGTAATTTGTATAATATCAGATCTGAATAAGAATGACATAACGGTTCATCCTCATCCAACGAATACTCAGAAGTATCCCATGCCCCAAGTAGTCCTTGTAATCTTCCTTCCCGTTCCCCTTTTACATAAGGAATCATACCATACTGTTCCCTCCCAAGAATCCTAGGGGCATAGGGGTCTATAAATTCCTTACCAAAAGCTTCGTAACGATATCCTAATACCGAAGAAACTTCTGATTCTGGTACAGAAGCAGAAAAGATATTGCCAAAACGAAAGCTCTTTTTCATTGAGATTTCCTTTATTATATTAATATCAATTTTACTATATAGTTTCAACGTACAAGCAGACGCATTAGGAACAGCAACAGAGAAAATAAGTTTATCTCCTTGCTTCACAACCCCTAGCATCTTAGGTAATTGATTCTCTTCCTTATTTGACTTTACATATCGCCCCATACTTTCTTACCGTCCTTCTCCCTTCGTCTCCCTCTCTTATATGATTTCATCGAAGGCTTACCTCAGGATATCTGATCCTATTTTTTATTCTACCTAGATTAGTACGAGAAGTCAACAACAGGGCCAAATGGAATCATAAAATGAAACCATCTGACCCTGCCTGTTCCCAGGGATTTTGATATAAACAATAACCCCTGATTTAAGCACTATTAAGCAAAATGCACGTTGCGGCATCCTATAAAAACGAAGGTATCCTTCCTTCTCGCATTAGTCCTCTTCTGTATTCACTTGTAATACTTGTCTCTTACGTGCCATTACATCACTATCAAGATATTCGTCGTAAGTTGTAATCTTATCAATTAATCCATTTGGAGTAATCTCCATGATACGGTTTGCAATGGTCTGTATAAACTGATGATCTTGAGAGGTAAATAATACAACACCAGAGAACTTAATTAATCCATTATTCAGTGCTGTAATAGATTCCATGTCCAAGTGGTTTGTAGGCTCATCCATGATTAATGCATTTGCGCCCATAATCATCATCTTAGATAACATAACACGCACACGCTCACCACCGGAAAGTACCTTAACCTTCTTAACACCTTCCTCACCAGCAAATAACATTCTTCCAAGGAAACCACGAACATAAGTAACATCTTTCTCTGGTGAAAATGGCATTAACCAATCAACAATAATATCTTCACTATCAAAGTCTTTTGTATTATCTTTTGGGAAGTAAGCCTGAGTAGTTGTAATACCCCACTTATATTCACCAGAGTCTGGTTCCATCTCACCGGATAAAATCTTAAACAAGGTAGTACTAGCAAGTGTGTTACCACCAACAAACGCAACCTTATCTTCACGGTTAATAATAAAAGAAATATTATCTAAAATCTTAACACCGTCAATCGTCTTACTTAAATTAGTAACTGTTAAAACTTCATTTCCAATCTCACGACTTGGTCTAAAGTCAATGTATGGATACTTTCTACTGGAAGGACGTATTTCATCAAGTTCAATTTTCTCTAATGCACGCTTTCTAGAAGTTGCCTGTTTTGACTTTGATGCATTCGCGGAGAAACGTTGAATAAATTCTTGTAACTCCTTAATCTTATCTTCCTTCTTTCGGTTTGCTTCCTTCATCTGCTTAACCATTAACTGACTGGATTCATACCAAAAGTCATAGTTACCAGCATATAACTGAATCTTAGCATAATCAATGTCTGCAATATGAGTACAAACTTTATTTAAGAAATAACGGTCATGGGACACTACAATAACCGTATTTTCGAAGTTTATTAAAAACTCTTCTAACCAGCGAATTGCCTCTAAATCAAGGTGGTTCGTAGGCTCATCTAGTAACAGGATATCTGGATTACCAAATAAAGCCTGTGCAAGAAGTACCTTCACCTTCTGAGCACCATTTAATTCGCTCATCATTTTGTAGTGTAAATCTGTTTCAATTCCTAGTCCGTTTAATAAAGTGGCAGCATCGGATTCTGCTTCCCATCCGTTTAATGTTGCAAATTCTGCTTCCAGTTCACTTGCTTTAATACCATCCTCTTCGGAGAAATCCTCCTTTGCATAAATGGCATCCTTTTCTTTCATGATATCATACAATCTCTGATTTCCCATAATAACTGTGTTGAGAACATCAAATGCATCATACTTAAAGTGATCCTGTTGCAAAAATGATAATCTCTGTCCAGGAGTGATAATAATATCTCCTTTACTTGGTTCGATTTGGCCTGAAAGGATTTTTAAAAAAGTGGATTTTCCTGCTCCGTTGGCTCCAATTAAACCATAGCAGTTTCCTTCTGTAAATTTAATATTGACATCCTCGAATAAGGCTCTCTTTCCTATTCTAAGAGTTACATCGCTTGCTTGAATCATTTCGATACCTAGCCTTTCTATTTTTGCGCTATTACCTATTTTACAGGAAAATCAGTAATTTGCAAGCTCTTTTTAACTTGCTGTAAATCTTTGGCGCGTTTTCATCTTATGCACTGTGAGGCTATCTCCATTAACGGTTATCAATATTTGCCCCAAAGTGCTTTCTTATAGTTTATTCTACACCATTTTATCTAACAAGAAAAACAATCTACGTTAGCTTTTCTTTGTCGTGAATATAGTAAAAAATGTATCCCATTATTCTATTATATCCACCACTGCTTCCTGATAACCGAAACCATTTTCCTTCGCATAGGTTTCTGCTGTTGAATTCTTAGGAGTTACAATTACTAGGTTTGATATCTCTCCAAAGATTTCATTACCAAAGGATACCGTGGTGTCTGGTATAGTAATCTCCTCTAAATTTGTGCATGCATAAAAAGCCATATCTCCAATGTGTATCGTTCCTATTGGAATATCAATATAGGTTAACGATTGACAGGAAGAAAAGCTCATATCTTCGATTGTCGCTATGGAACCTAAAAAGACAACCTCTGTCAATGAGGTATTCGAAGTAAATGCCGCAAATGGAATCCTAGTCAATTTCTTTGGTATAATTACACTCTCTAGTTTCTCACAGGAACTAAATGCTCCTTCTCCAAGATAAGTTAGACTATCCGGAAGTCTTAATTCCGTTATAGAATAACAATCAGAAAAAGCGTAATCACCAATCTTAGTTATGTTTGGTGTTAATTCAAAAGATAATTGTATACATCCAGAGAATGCTTCATTTTCAATAACCGATAGTTTATCTGGTAATTCAACCCTTGTCAGGTTTTTTGCTAAGGAAAATGCACCTTCTGCAATTCGATTAACACTTTTTAGAATTGTATATTCTTTTACTTCGCTACCGGAAGGGTACTTTACTAGCGTATTCTTATCTTTTGTATATAACACTCCATCGGTTATCGTATAATGTTTATTTTCTTTTGGTAACGTCATTGTCTCAAGAGCTGGACATATTCCAAACGCTGACTGTTCAATCACTTCTAATGATGATGGAAAGCTTATCTCCTTGAGCTCATAACACTTTTGAAATGCTCTGCTTTTAATTACTTTAAGCCCTTCTGGTAATACAAGTTTTGTGATTGATGTATTATAAAAAGCATACTCTTCTATTGCTGTAACCGGGTATGATTCTATACTCTCTGGTATGATCAACTCATTCTTAGGCGGTGTTTCCAATCCAGTAATTAAAACTTCACCTTCTTTTATCATAAAGGTTAGTATCGTTCCTTCATCATCAATACAAACTTTCGTTTTATCTTCAGATACCCATCCTTTCGTACCCTTTTTAATATCCTCTGCCCTAGAATTTTCCTTGTCTTGATCGGAATTTACGCTATTCTTATCCTCACTGGCATTTTCCTTCTTATCATCCTCCATCTTCGATTCTTGATCACTTTTATCATCCATGTGATTATCTTCTTTATTATGTTCTTCCTTATATGGAGTAGTAGTCGGAATGTTTATATTCTTATTTGGTATTTCACTCGGCTCTGTGGTTATCGAAGGATTCCCTGATGTATTCAATTCCTCATTATTCCCCTGCTCTTTGTTAGGATTAGTAACTTCTTGGGACTTTGGTTTTTGGCTACAAGCAGTGACCAAACCAGCTAGCAATACGAAACATAATATTAGGAACCGCTTCTTCATTCATCCATCCTCCTTTGCATCATTATTTTTATTATATCATCTGGTAATATTTATGTAAAGGAAGGTGCCTTTACTTAAGGAAAAAGCCAGATGATACGGTTTAACTCTACTTCTACATCGTTATGCTGATTTTTATTCTCTTATTTCATAATGAATTACCTGGTTTTAAGTGCTACCTCAAAGCAATCTATGATGCATTCGAATAACAGAAAATATTAGACTTAAGATAAACTGATAACATGATAATCTAATAATTATATTTATTATATTTGTTCTTACCATAACAAAATATGTCATTAATACGCCGTATGGAAATACTTGACATTAACACCTAAATAAAGTACTCTATAGTTATACTATTGCAATAGTATGAAAGAATGTGATGCCCTTGCAAATAATAACTTAATAATATAGTTCTTAAAAAAGATATATGTTACAACAGGTGTTAATCTTTTTGATGATGGTATGATATGGCAATAATTATAATATAAACTATATTAGATAGGTGTGATTGTAATGAAGAAATTAGTTTTGCTTTGTGCTTTTTTATTGTTTTCTCTAATTGTAATTGGCTGTGGCTCAGAAAAGGAACCATTAAGTGTGAAAAAAATGTCTGATTATTTTATTCAGAATAATTCAATTGCAATAGCTCATACATCGTGGGGGGCTTCGCTCGATAATGTAAAGAAGAGTATAGGAGATTATAACGAGTATTTAAATGGGGTTCGGAAGAGTTTAATACCTCTTAGGCAGACATTTTTTCAAGATATTAATATGACAACTGCGGAAATAATATTTTTCATTGATGAGAACGAAGAACTACACAATGTCTGGTATAAGTTTTATTTCGAGGACTCAGAATCTGCAGAATCGAAAATGAAAGAACTAGTTGACTATTGTAAAAAAAACTTTCCACCCGATTTTCGTTATAGTTATGATCAAAGTCATAAAGTACTTCTAGAAGATCAAACGATATATCAACTCTCAAAAGCGAATTGGGTTGATTCAGAGAACGCACGATTCCAGATTACGATTGAACCAGATTCAAAAAAAGGATTTTTCTTATTTTTTAAGTTGACTAGCAATAAAATTACAGGCTTATATTAGGATATTATCTTACAGATAATCATAGTATGGTTATTTTTCATAAGATAGTTTTTCAAATTAATTAGTAAAACTTAAGAGAGCTTTTGCAATAGAAAGATTAGATATCTTCTCTAAGGCAAAAGCTCTTTCATAATATTATTTTTTTATTTCATTATACTTCAAACAACAAATCTCCATAAGTTGGAACTGGCCATACCTCTTTATCAACCATTGTCTCTAATAAATCAATTGGTTCTCTTAACTCAGCCATTGCTGGGAAGACTTCGTTTCTAAAGTAATTAGCCTGGTCTTCCCCTTCCTCCATAGCGGAGGCAATCTTTGAGTACTCTGTTAATTTTTCTAGTGCTTTCTTTGCTTGAGCTAAAAGTAATGAAGTCTCTGTCAATAAATTAGTCTGAACACTGACATCTGCTGTAGGTACAGCTGTTTTTATTGCATTGATGCTACTAGCAAGCGTTGTAGTAAATTTAATAACAGCAGGGATAAACTTTCTATTAGCCATTTCAATCATCGTCTTTGCTTCAATATTAATTGCTTTTGAATAAGATTCATATAAAACTTCTGCACGAGACTTTAATTCTGTTGGCGTTAAAACATGGTGCTTCTCAAATAACGTAATTGCCTTATCAGAAACTAAAGCTGGTACCGCGGCAACCATAGAATTCAAGTTTGGTAAACCACGTTTTTCTGCCTCTTCTACCCATGCATCGGAATATCCATTCCCATTAAATACAATTCTCTGATGCTCTGTAACAGTCTTCTTAATTAAGTCATGTACTGCAAGTTCAAAGTTATCTGCCTTTTCTAATTCATCTGCCATATCGCAAAGAACATCTGCAACAATTGTATTTATTGTTGTATTTGCATCTGCAATTGACATAGAAGAGCCAACCATACGGAATTCAAATTTATTACCTGTAAACGCAAATGGTGAAGTACGATTACGGTCTGTTGCATCCTTCTTAAGCTCTGGAAGTGTGTGCACACCTGTTCTTAATCGGCCACCCTGCTTGGAGCTTGTTGCTGCTCCAGTTTCAATTAACTGAGTTAAAACATCTGCAAGCTGCTCTCCAAGGAAAATAGATATAATCGCTGGTGGAGCTTCGTTTGCACCAAGTCTGTGATCATTGCCTGGATTCGATGCAGAAAGTCTAAGTAAGTCTGCATGTAAATCCACTGCCTTTAAGATTGCAGATAAGAATAATAAGAACTGAACATTCTCATGTGGTGTCTTACCTGGGTCTAAGAGATTCTTTCCTGTATTTGTTACAATAGACCAGTTGTCATGTTTGCCGGAACCATTCACTCCTGCGAATGGTTTCTCATGAAGAAGACAAGCAAGGCCATGGCGGATTGCAACCTTTTTCATGATATCCATAATTAACTGATTATGATCTGTTGCAATATTAGCCGTCGTATAAATTGGAGCGATTTCATGCTGAGCTGGTGCAACTTCATTATGCTGAGTTTTTGATAAAATCCCTAGCTTCCAAAGTTCCACATTTAATTCTTTCATAAAGGAAGCAATTCTTTCTTTAATAGAACCAAAGTAATGATCGTCAAGCTCCTGACCTTTTGGTGGCATAGCTCCAAATAAGGTACGACCAGTAAATACTAAATCATCTCTCTTTAAGTACTTTTCTCTATCCACTAAGAAGTACTCCTGCTCTGCTCCGACGGAACAGGATACACTTGTAACATCGTTATGTCCGAATAATTTGCAAATACGAACTGCATGTGTACTTATCGCTTCCATCGAACGAAGTAATGGAGTTTTTTTATCAAGAGCTTCCCCGGTATATGCACAAAATGCAGTTGGAATACACAGGGTAACGCCTGCTGCATCTTCTTTTAAGAATGCTGGTGATGTACAATCCCAAGCAGTATATCCTCTTGCTTCAAATGTTGCTCTTAACCCACCGGATGGGAAGGAAGAAGCATCTGGTTCACCTTTAATTAATTCTTTTCCTGAGAACTCCATTAATATCTTTCCATTTGGAGCTGGGGATATAAAAGAATCGTGCTTTTCAGCGGTAATTCCTGTCATCGGCTGGAACCAATGAGTATAATGTGTTGCACCCCTCTCAATTGCCCAGTCCTTCATCGCATTTGCTACTATCTCAGCGACCTGTGGATCTAAATCCTCACCATTCTTAATGGTCTTTTTTAATGCCTCAAAAGTTTTCTTTGGCAAACATTCCATCATGGTAGCTTCATCAAATACGTCGATACCAAAAATATCGGTTAATTTCTCCGCCATAAATCTTATCTCCTTCCAAAATGATATAAGTTTTTTCTCAGAAAATCCCTTACAATTTACATTCAGATACCATTAAAACACATACAAAATAAAAAAACAATGAAACTTTCCTAGCATCCGTGAAATTGTTATAAAAAAAGGTGCTCTCACTAATAGGAGAACACCATTGCTCTAAGAACTTTTTCTTATTATTAAAATATCACGTTTATTATGAAATGTGAAGTGTTTTTTTTAAAAATTTACAAATTTTCTGTTTTTCCATAAATTACGCAATCTCATCTTTTCAAATTATGCAATATGAACAGAACCTATTCTTTACTTATAAGTAAGGACTATCTTACTTATCTTTCTTACTTATCTTTCTTACTTATCTTTCTTACTTATCTTTCCGACTTATCTTCCTTGCTTATCTTTCATACCTATCTTTTTTACTTACCATTCTATTTTTTTACTTCGCTACCTTTTCACTAACGACCGTAACATCCATCTGATTAAATGGTATCGTAAACCCTTTTTCATCAAACATATATTTTATCGTTTCAAGGAGTTCTCCCTTTAGTACAAAACAATCCTCTGTTTTAACCCAAACACGCATTGAGATTTCTACAGCATCTTTTCCATAGCCACTTACAAATAAGTCTACAGGATGATCCATAAGGATTTTATCATTTCTTTGACTGATTAAAAAAAGTTCCTGTTTTACTGATTTTATATCATCATCATATCCAATTGGTATAATTAAATCCAAGCGTCGTATTGGCTCATTCGTAGCATTGGTAATCTCACTATTAGCTAGGGTTCCATTAGGTAAAACAACTAATTTGTTTTCAATGGTCAATATCTTAGTATAGAAAATATCTATGGCTATGACAGTACCCTCGTTTCCTTTTACATTAATAAAATCACCAACACGGAATGGCTTTAATATAAGTATAAGTACTCCGCCTGCAAAGTTAGACAAGCTTCCTTGTAAGGCCAGACCTATTGTCAAACCAATGGATCCAAGTAACGCAACAAATGATGTTGTTGGTAACCCTAGCGTTGCAGCAATTGTAATTAACAAAAGGCCATAGCAAATCGCTTTTAACACAGAGATTAGAAAGTTGGATACACCGACATCCATCTTTGCTCGTTCAAAAGTTTTCCTCACTATTTTAACTAATAGTTTTATAAGTTTCTTACCTACAACATAGATAAGAAGTGATATTAATAATAAAAATAAAAAATGCAATGCTTTCGGCCAAAAATCATCCCATAATTTTGAAAGTTTTGACATGAACTTATTTAATTCTAAATCTTGCAGTTCCTCTTTTAATGAGTTACTCTGCGTCAATAAAATTAGTTTATTCATAGTTGTCCTCCAAGTTTTTATATAATACGAAACACTGCCATTCCAAGTGGTGGCAGAGTAATCTTAATTGCCTGTTTTTTACCATCAACTTCTTTCGCTATGGCATTCTTCATCCTCTTATTCACAAAACCTTTTCCACCATATGAGGTATCATCACTATTCAATATCTCCTTGTATTTACCCATAACAGGAACTGCGGCATAATAATCCTTATATACCACAGGGGTGAAATTAAGTATTACAAAAAGCTTTTCTTTTTGCTTTTTATTAGTACGAACAAAGCTTATGATACTATGATCTGCATCCATACTGCTAACCCATTCAAATCCTTCGGTAAGGTGATCGGTCTCATAAAGCGACGAATGTTCTAAGTATAGCTTGTGAAGATGTTTTACATATTCTTTAAGGGAAGCATTCTCTTTCAACTTAAGAAGATCCCAATCCAAACTTTTTTCCTCGTTCCATTCCGAAAACTGACCAAATTCTTGCCCCATAAATAATAGTTTCTTTCCTGGGTGCGTCATCATATATCCATACGCTACACGAAGATTGGCAAACTTATCACAGAGCTCGCCTGGCATTTTCTGAATCATAGATCCTTTTCCATGTACAACCTCATCATGGGATAGCACTAAGATAAAATTCTCACTATAAGCATAAACCATACTAAAAGTTAGTGCTCCATGGTAACCTTTTCGATACAGTGGGTCCTGTTTCATATAATTAGTGAAATCATTCATCCACCCCATATTCCACTTAAAGTCAAAACCAAGGCCGCCTTCCTTTAAGTCACCAGTCACCATTGGCCAAGCAGTAGATTCTTCTGCGATTATTATCGTTCCATCTTTTCGCTTTTTTACGATTGAATTTAAATGCTTTAACATTTCCATTGCTTCCAAATTCTCATGTCCGCCATACTCATTTGCAACCCATTCTCCATCTTTTTTACCATAATCAAGATATAACATCGAGGCAACTGCATCCATTCGAATTCCGTCAACATGATATTCTTCTAACCAAAACAATGCGTTGGCTATTAAGAAATTGGATACCTGTGGACGACCATAATTAAAAATTAGAGTTCCCCAGTGCGGATGAGAGCCTTTTCTTGGATCTTTATGTTCGTACAAGCATGTTCCATCAAAATTAGAGAGACCATAGGCATCTCTTGGAAAATGCGCCGGTACCCAGTCAAGAATGACACCGATTCCTTCTTGATGCATATAGTTCATAAAATATTTAAAATCATCAGGTGTCCCATATCGTGAGGTCGTAGCATAATATCCCGTAACCTGATATCCCCAGGAGGCATCAAGTGGATGTTCCATAATTGGCATTATCTCAATATGAGTATACCCCATTTCTTTTATATAAGACGCTAACATTGGTGCAAGCTCTTTGTAATTATAGAAACTACCGTTTTCTTCAGTTGGTTTCCTAAAGGAACCAAGGTGAACCTCGTAAATGCTCATTGGCTCTTCTTTCACTTTTGACTTCTTTCTTTTTGCTAGCCACTCTTTATCTTCCCAAGGATATTTCTTCCTTTCATAAACAATAGAAGCATTATTAGGCCTTACTTCTGCATAAAAAGCATAGGGATCCGACTTTAGGAAAGTTAAACCTCCTTTTGCCTTAATCTCAAATTTATAAAGCTCTCCATGGGATACCCCCGGAATAAAAAGTTCATAAATACCTGAATTCGATAGTCTTCTCATTGGGTGTTTTCTACCATCCCAAAGGTTAAAATCTCCAACTACACTAACACGTATTGCCATAGGTGCCCAAACAGCAAACAAGGTTCCTTTCACACCACGAATTGTTTTTACATGTGCTCCTAAACACTCATAAATCTTGTAATGAACTCCATGTCTGAAATTCTCGCAGTCCTCTTTTGTAATCATTGTGGGATAAGAATAGGGATCAGTGACTTCTTCTGTATTCCCATCCAGATAAGTAGCAATTAGCTTATATTTTGGGATTTCCTGTTGTGGAAGAAGTACTGAAAAAAAACCAGCTTCGTCCATTTGTTCCATCTCATACTGCTCACTATGTGTTGACTCGGTTTTAACTTTTACCTCACTAGCATTTGGAAAAAAGCATTGAATTATAACTCCATTTTCCGTCTTATGCGGTCCTAGAATTTCGTGTGGATTATCGTGTTCTGAATATACAATTGCCTCAATTGCTTCCCAATTCATCATTTGATATAATGCATCATTCATACATAAACACTGGCAGATTATCCAATTTAAATCCACCTTTTCCTTTCTAGAATTTTTAGAGAATGTAAAAGATACCGCTCTCTATCTTCATTACAGCAATGATTAAACAACGAACCTTTTTTATTAACTATAAAGCAAGCTCATTGTTATAAGTAACATAACAATGGCTTGCTTATCACATGAGTCTATGAAAGGTATTATAAAAGTATAGAGATTTTATTCCCAGTACCATAAGTCCTTTCCTGTCTCTTCTTCTGTTCCTTCCGGTTTTGGCATATATTTCTTAAATACACGTTCTATTAAGAGGGAACATACCAAACAGCAAAGTGCTGGTGCAATAAAGATCGCTGGGTAGATTAGGTACACTGCTAATCCAAATACTGCAATAATAACCGCTAATAAAAATGTAGTTGGGAAATGCTTCATCGCAATAATAAATGCTGTTTTAAATAAACCTTTTAAATTAAGAGTGAATCTTGATAATATTGGAAAAATAAAAATTAAAATGAATACCAATACTGTTGTGATTGCAATAAATCCAGCAATTAACAAAGAACCATAACTTTTTCCTTGATCTAGCATAACTTTAGAATAAGAAAAGTCAATGTACATCACATAACTTAAAGCAAAGAATATTATCGTTGTTATAATACCTAACTTAATATTATCTTTAAATGAATGAAAAAATTCTCTTGTCACATAGCCACGTTCACGGCGAATTACCTTCACTACACTATAGTACATTGCAGTTGTGGCTGGACCAATTAACACAATCGTCATGGAGCACAATACCCAGATAATACTGAGGAGTATCATGTCCCATACTTTTCCCATAATTGTAAAGAATGCATTGTCCATATTAAAAAAATTACTCATTTTTTCCTCCTAAATATAGCTTATCGCTCATATTTTATCTACTACTAAGCAAAGTAACCTAATTAAACGTGTGATACTATCAGTTGAAGTTTACCTGTCAACTGATATGTACCATAATTTGAAGGAATAATAAAATGGTCTCCTTTATGAATTTCGGTTCCATCTATCTCTCCATCTCCCTCAATTACACTGATTAATGTAAATGGTTCTTCTTGTGTAAATTCTTGTTTTCCGTTTATTTCAATCTTATTTACAGTATAATATGGACAAGTTACAAGATGCTCTTTCATCGCATTTGGGTACTCTGTTTTATCACGATTGATTTGAATATCATTATGAGGACAATGGATTACGTCAATGCTCTTATTTAGATGTAACTCTCTTGGCTTTCCATTTTGTAATCGACCATAGTCATATAATCGATACGTAATATCGCTGTTTTGTTGTGTTTCTAAAATCAAGGTACCTTTTTTAATAGCGTGAACTGTACCCGGTTCAATTTGAAAAAAATCACCTTTCTTAATTGGAAGAATACGAATTAAGTTCGACCATGCATTGTTACTTATCATTTTCCGTAACTCATCTTTACTTTTTGCATGATGACCGATTACAATAGATGCATCCTCATCACAATCAAGAATATACCAACATTCTGTCTTTCCTAATGCTCCGTTCTCATTTTCCTTCGCATAAGTATCATCTGGATGAACCTGAATACTTAAATCATCCTTCGCATCAATAATCTTAACTAACAATGGAAAAACCTCTTGGTTTATATCTCCAAATATTTCTCTGTGTTCTGACCATAATTTGCTTAATTTATAGCCCTTGTAGCTTCCATTTATAATTTCACAATCACCATTCTGATGTGCACTGATTGCCCAGCACTCTCCGGTGTTATTACTTGGAATCTCATAATGAAAATCAGTTTTTAGTCTCGTTCCTCCCCAGATCATCTCTTTAAATACTGGTTTCAGAAACAATATCTCCCTCATAGCTGCCTCCACTGTTTTTTCCCATTATACCATCTAACAAGCTATTTTTAAATACTAATACTGCAATTTATACACATTTAATAAAAAGAAAAAAACGTCACAAGATTAGGAGTTGTAATAATTATTTTCTTTAGATATTTTGACTAAATTACGCACTCATGCTATAATTTTAGCATTACTATTATTATAAAATTGGAAATAAAAATAAAACATTTTATTCAAAAATCCATATTGGACAGTCTTACTTTCTTGAATAAAAAACGAAAGGGGTTTTTCCTTCATATGATACATGTTACTATAGATGATACATCACTCGATTTTATTACCGACCCAGAAGTTTTTTCACCATCCTTTGCTGATCGTGGTACCTTGGCTATGCTATCTTTCGTAACTTTAGACAAGTCTGATACCTTACTAGACCTTGGTTGCGGATATGGCTTAGTTGGCATCTATGCCAGTAAAGTACTATCTCCCTCAAAAGTAACCATGTGTGACATCTCAGAAAAAGCAGTAGAACTTAGCAAAAAAAATGCAGAATATAATCAAGTATCGGATGGGCTCACCATCTTACAAAGTGATGGATTTCGTGAGCTCCCAAAGAATGAGTATTCCCTCATTCTATCAAATCCTCCGTATCATGTAGATTTCTCTGTACCAAAACATTTCATTGAGGAGAGCTATCGCAGGCTAATCATGGGTGGAAAGCTCTATATGGTTACCAAACGAAAAGACTGGTATAAGAATAAAATAATCTCTGTCTTTGGTGGTGTAGAAATTCATGAAAAGGATGGCTATTACATCTTCATAGCTCAAAAACGTCCGAAAGAAAGAAAACCTTCTAATGAAAAAAAGGAAAATGGTCTTAGTAAGAAGCTAACCCGTAAAATGAAGCAAAGGCATAATTAGCGTTTTATATACCGTTCTTTCAATAATCATCTCTTATTCAAACTGAGAAGCATACAAACGATAATAGAATCCTCGTTTCTTCATAAGATCGGAATGAGTTCCCTGTTCAACGACATTCCCTTCATTTACAACTAAGATATTATCAGCACTCTGAATTGTAGATAATCGGTGAGCAATTACAAAACAGGTCTTACCTGCCATTAAATTTCTCATCGCTTTTTGTATTTGAATCTCTGTTCTTGTATCAACATTCGATGTTGCTTCATCAAGAATTAGCATCTTAGCATCCAAAAGCATCGCTCTAGCTATCGTTAATAACTGTTTTTGGCCTTTTGAAATATTCATACCCTCTTCATTTAATACTGTGTTATACCCTAATGGCAAATTCTTAATGTAAGAATGAATCCTAGCAGCCTTTGCAGCAGCAACAACCTCCTCCATTGTAGCATCTTTTTTTCCGTATGCTATATTATCATATATCGTTCCGCCAAAGATCCAGGTGTCTTGCAACACCATTGCATAAGCTTTTCGTAAACTTTCTCTTGTTAATTCTCTAATCTCATTGTTATCGACATAGATTGCACCTTCATCTACATCATAAAAGCGCATCAAGAGATTAATGATTGTAGTTTTGCCTGCTCCTGTTGGACCAACAATTGCAATTAAGCTTCCTTCCTCTGCGTTTAAATTTAGATTCTTGATAATTGTCTTCTCTTTTGTATATCCGAAAGATACATCTTGAATTGATACCTTACCCTGCACATTGGCTAATTCTTTGGCCTGATACACATCTGCTACTTCCGAAGGCTCATTTAGTACTCGAAATACTCTCTCTGCCGCTGCTAAAGCAGATTGAAGCTCACTTATAATATTCGCAGCCTCATTGATAGGACCAGAAAACTTCCTAGAATACAGTACAAAGGAAGAAATATCACCAAGGGTTAGTTTATTGTATAGATATAAAACAGAACCTACGATAGTAACACAGGTAAGTGAGATATTATTAATAAAGTTTACCGTAGGTCCAACAATACTTCCGTAATAATCGGCTTGATAATACGCTTCTACGGCTTCTCCATTAATATGATCAAATTTTTCTAATACAACCTCTTCTCCTGCATACGCTTTTATCGTTCGAAGACCGGATACCATCTCTTCTACAAAACCATTCATTTCACCGAGTTTTTCTGAACGCTTACGAAATAACGGTCTTGTTTTTTTCGCCATGTATTTTGTATATAATACAGACATCGGAATTGTAATTAACATCACAAGTACCAGACTTGGTGAGATAATTACCATCATAATCAAAGAACCGACCACCGTTATGATACTTGCAAAAATCTGAACCAAATCCGTAGAAAGTGATGTATTAATAACGTCTATGTCATAGGAAATTCGGCTTATAATATCTCCGGCAAGATGTTGATCAAAAAATCCAACTGGTAATTCCATTAACTTATCAAAAACATCATTTCTCATTTTTCTAACGATTCTTTGACTTAGACGAATCATTAATATGGATAAAAGATAAGACAATATGGAAGATACAATATAAAATCCTATCATCAAAACGGCATACCATAGCACCTCTTTGATTGGAACCTTACCAACTCCAAGTTCAATCAAATCAATTGCCTCTCCAGAAAGCATAGGTCCCACTAATGCAAAAAGGTTGCTTGCCATGGCAAGCAAAATCGCACCCAAAAGCATCCACCAATAGGTACTTAGATATCTCCATAATCCACGTAAAACTTTACCAGTATTTTTAGGTTTTTCTAAAGTGTTTTTAACCTTTGCCAAGACTATCCCTCTCTTTTTCAGTATTTATATTTCAATATTTAAACCTATTCCATGCTGCCCATCTGAGATTCATAGATCTCACGGTAAATTTCACAATGTTCCATTAATTCTTCGTGAGTGCCATATCCTAACATTTCCCCTTCATCCAGCACAAGAATGTGATCCGATTGCATAATAGAACTTATTCTTTGCGCAATTAGAATAATAGTCGTTTCCTGATAATTATTACGAATAGCCTGGCGAAGCATTGCATCTGTTTTATAATCAAGGGCAGAAGAGGAATCGTCAAGTATCAAAAACTTCGGATGATTTGCAAGAGCTCTTGATATATATAATCTCTGCTTTTGCCCACCACTCAAGTTTCCACCTTTGATTGCTGCTTCATAGGAGAAACCATTCTCCTTCTCCATGATAAAATCATAAGCACAAGCATCTTTTGATGCTTCTATGATCTGTTCCATTGAAAGGCTCCGTCCAAAAGAAATATTTTCAGAGATGGTGTCAGCAAAAATAACATCATTTTGAAATGCAACTCCAAACTCTTTTCTTAATTCCTTAAGTGGTATCGATCTAATGTCTTTCCCTTCTATGATAATCTGGCCCTCCGTCACATCATAAAAACGCATTAATAATTGAATCAAAGTAGTTTTTCCACTACCGGTTGCACCGATAATACCAAGACTTTCTCCCTTTTTTAACTGAAAACTAATATTTTTTAGGCTTAATTTTTCTTCATCATTTTCATAGCTAAAGGATACCTGATCAAAGGCTAAATATTCTTGTTCCTGCTCTGTTGAAATTTTAACTGGAGTAACAATGAGATCCTCTTTTGTATCCAAAACTTCCTTGAGTCGTTTTGCAGATGCACTTGCTTTTGAGTAGTTAATAAAGAGTCTGGTAATCGACATCATAGCATTTAATATCATTGTAAAATAGGATAAGAAAGCAACAATCTTTCCTGGCTGCATAGCACCTGCGTTCACACGAAATGCACCGATGATTACTACAATAGCAAGACCTGTATTTAGTATTAAATTCATAATTGGGCTTGATAGTGCCATTATACTAGCTGCTTTTATTTCATTTCCAATTACCTCATCATTCACCTTACGAAATCTCTGTATTTCATACTCTGTTTTACTTAATGCCTTAATTACACGTATTCCAGAAATATTCTCACGAATTGTCTGAACCATCTTATCTACAGAAGCCTGTACCTTGGTATACATGGGGATACCCTTCTTAGAGATAAGGTAAACAAGTAAACCTAGAAGTGGAAGAGTTGCAACTAGGATAAGAGTTAGGACAGGATCTAAAGTTGAAGTTAATACAATACCACCAACTAAAATAATTGGTGCTCGTACTCCCAGACGTTGCATCATACCAATCACCTGATGCACATTATAGGTATCCGTGGTCATTCTAGAGATCAAAGAAGGAACTGTAAATTGATCTACCTGTGCTCCAGATAAATTTGTGATCCGTTCAAAGGTATCATGTCTTATAGCCTGTACGCTATTTTTAGCCACTTTTGATGCCATACGATTTGCAATAATATTTAGCATTCTAGCAGCAATAGCCAAAAGAACCATAATGCCACCCCAGAATAGGATATACGACACTTTACCATAAGGAATGATATCATCCAATATATATGCTAATACCCATGGCAATCCTAAGTCAGCAAAGGTTCCAGCAATTTTAATAATTAACCCTCGAGTCATCTGCCCATAATAAGGTTTTAAGTAGCGAAATACTCTATCCATGTTTCCCTCCCTAATTGCGAATATCTTTTGTCCTTTGTGTTTTCCTTGGTTTATTTCAGTTTCTATAAAGATTTCCTCTGTTCTACTTACTAAAAGCTTTCAATATAAAAATGCACCACAGTAACTTACCGTGGTGCAATCTTTCTTTATTTATCTCCTCGAAACACGATGGTACCATCTGTTGCATTCATACTATCTACAATTGCTAATGATTCCAAATGAATTCCCATTTCACGAATAATTTCACCACCAGATTGAAATCCCTTTTCAATTACGATTCCTATTCCTTCAACAGAAGCACCTGAGCTAATTACCAGATCAATAAGGCCTACCAACGCGCAGCCATTAGCCAGAAAATCATCAATGATTAAAACTCGATCGGATGGTTTTAAAAACTTCTTAGATACAATGACATCATATGTTTTTTTATGTGTAAACGATTCTATTTTTGTAGCAAAAACTTCACCATCAATGTTGATGCTTTGTGCTTTTTTTGCAAATACAACTGGAACATTAAAATACTGAGCCACTATACATGCGATACCAATACCGGATGCCTCTATCGTTAAAATCTTAGTAATTTTCTCTTTCTCAAATAATCTTTTAAATTCTTTTCCTATCTCATTGATTAACTCAATGTCCATCTGATGGTTTAAGAAGGAGTCCACTTTTAGTACATTACCTTGTTTCACGATACCATCTTTTCTTATTCTATCTTTTAATAACTGCATTTTAAAAATCCTTTCCAAACATCCTTATGTAATGTGTAACTTTAGTCGCACTCTCATACAATTATACACGTAATTTTTTATTATTCAAATGATTTTTCTTCTAGCAACCTGATTTTATATAATAACCGTTTATATGATTAGTTAAAGCGGATATTCGCATTTGAAGAGAGTGACTTACTTGATTCGGTTAAAACAAGACAAAGCACGCTTCGAGTACTTTTCCTTGCCAAGAATAAAAAGGCAAATTGAACTCTTATGTATTGCTTACCCGCTCAACATAGGAAAATCCAATTTGCCTGTTCTTTATGATTCATAAGATAGCTACCTAAGCTTCTTACTATTTATAAATTTAAAACACAGCTCAATGAAATAAGTATTTTCATAGAATAAAATCTGAATTAAATAACTCTTACCTTTAATACACCATCAATTGCTTCTAATTCTTTCACAAATCCCTCTGTCACCTCAGTACATAAATCAAGAACCGTGTATGCAAAGTCACCTTTACTCTTATTTGCTAAGTTCTCAATGTTGATATTCTTTGAGGAAAATACGGTCGTAAATTGAGCAAGCATGTTTGGTTTGTTTCTATGACATATCGTTACACGAGTTCCTGCCTGGCAAATTCCAGCATCTAAGCTAGGATAATTCACGGAATTAACAATATTACCATTCTCGATATAATCACGAAGTTGCTTTACTGCCATAACTGCACAATTATCTTCCGACTCTTCTGTAGAAGCACCAAGATGAGGAATTGCAATTACTCCTTCCATTGAAGCAGTTTTAGCATTAGGGAAGTCCGTTACGTACTTCTTCACCTTACCAGACTTTAAAGCCTCTCCCATAGCATCATCATCTACCAAGAGATCACGAGCAAAGTTAAGGATTACAACCCCATCTTTCATCATGGCTAAGGTTTCTTTATTTATCATCTTCTTTGTATCATCAAGTAATGGCACATGAACTGTAATATAATCACACTCTTTGAATATTTCTTCTCTCGTTTTTACGTATATGATATCTCGCGATAAGTTCCATGCATGCTCAACAGAAATGTATGGATCGCAACCAAATACCTCCATACCAAGTCTATTTGCAGCATTCGCTACAAGAACACCAATCGCTCCAAGACCTATAACACCAAGCTTCTTTCCCTGAATTTCAGATCCAGCAAATTTTGCTTTCTCTTTCTCTACAAGCTTTGCTACATCGGAATCCTCTTTTACTGTCTGAACCCAGTTGATACCACCGTTAATATCACGAGCAGCTAAAAGCATTCCGGCTACAACTAATTCTTTTACACCGTTTGCATTCGCACCTGGTGTATTAAATACAACAATACCCTGCTCTGCGCATTTATCTAATGGTATATTATTAACTCCTGCACCTGCACGGGCAATTGCTTTTAAGTTAGCAGAAAACTCCATATCATGCATTGCTGCACTACGAACTAATACTGCTTCTGCTTCCTCAACTACATCGGTTTTTACATAGTTATCATTAAATATATTTAGTCCAACTGGTGCAATTGGATTCAAACAATTATATTTTGTCATATCTTATCTCCCCCCTGACTTAGGCGTTCTTTTCTTCGAACTCCTTCATGAATGCAACAAGTTTCTCTACACCTTCGATTGGCATCGCATTATAGATACTTGCTCTCATACCACCAACAGTTCTGTGTCCCTTTAAATTCACAAATCCCGCAGCTTTAGCTTCTTTCACAAACTTCGCATCCAATTCTTCGGAACCAGTCACAAATGGAACATTCATTAAAGAACGATCCTCTTTCACAACAGTTCCTTTAAACATCTTGCTTTGGTCAAGGAAATCATATAGAATTTGCGCTTTCTTCTCGTTATGAACCTTCATTGCTTCAAGTCCGCCTATTTTCTTAAGCCACTTAAATACTTTCCCACAGATGTAAATACCATATGCAGGTGGTGTATTATACATAGACTGGTTATCAACATGAATCTTATATTGAAACATCGTAGGTGTTCCCGGTAAGGTATCCTCAGTAATCAAGTCCTCACGTATAATTACAATAACAACACCAGCTGGCCCAATGTTCTTTTGAACACCACCATAGATTAAACCATACTTCGTAACATCTACAGGCTCTGATAAAAAGCAAGAGGACACGTCAGCAACTAATGTTTTTCCCTTGGTATTTGGAAGTGTCTTAAACTTTGTTCCATATATCGTATTGTTCTCACATATGTAAACATAGTCAGCATTCTCACTGATAGCAAGGTCGGAACAATCAGGAATATAAGAAAATGTCTTATCAGCAGAAGAAGCAACTGCATTCGCTGTACCATATAGCTTTGCCTCTTGATATGCTTTCTTAGCCCATTGCCCTGTAATAATAAAATCTGCTACTTTGTTTTTCATCAGATTCATAGGAATCATAGCAAATTGTGAAGAAGCACCACCCTGTAAGAAAAGCACCTTATAGTTGTCTGGAATATTCATTAAATCACGTAAATCCTGCTCTGCAGTATTGATGATTGCTTCATATTCCTTAGAACGATGACTCATCTCCATAACGGACATCCCAGATCCGTTATAATCAAGCATCTCTGCTGCGGCTTCCTTTAATACCTCTTCTGGTAAAACCGCTGGTCCTGCTGAGAAATTATAAACTCTACCCATTTGAAAATCCTCCTTAATCCTATGATAACGTTATCCTAACACTATGCCGAAAGTCTACTTCTTTATCACACCATCTTTTAAGTCATGCTATGACACAAGCTTTATGCTTAGAACAACTTGTGATAAAGATTCTTATAGCCTATTATCAGCCATTCAAAGCTTTGCTTAATAACACTGCGCCACTTTAATACACTACATTATAAAGCTTTGTCAAAATTTAGTCAATAACTTTGTATTGAAATTTGAGAGCTTATTATAATTAAAAAGGTATATCAAAAAGCTCTGCAAAGACTTCTTGTTATACCATTGATTAATTATAACATATATTGATTTTAATACTATCCATTTTTTACATAATAATTGTGATGACTTTTATATTATTACTATACTTAATAGCCCAAAATAGTTCCTAATAATACCATAGTGTCATAATGTTTCTTAAACAACTAAAATAAAAGTTATTCATCCATTCGAATACAGATCTTCATACTGTCCTGCTTTTTTTATAGAAATATATGAATCCCTTCTTAATCCTATCAGATATGATTCAATTCTATGTTATCTTAAGATAGATATTATGTAAATATTTATCCACTGCTCAACCAAAAAAAGAAACTGTTATCCACAGTTTCTCTAGATTTATCCATATTGTTGTTATCTTTAAACAAAAAAAAGCATACTTCGTGAATTTTCCTTGCTATGAATAAAAAAATAGTAAAAAATAAGAGATACTCTCATTCTTCACTATTCATTCTCTTTAAATAACTTCACATTGATTTTTTAAACAAACCTTTTAGGTTAAGCCCTCGACCTATTAGTAACAATCAGCTACA
>ERZ791922.306-NODE-306-length-35894-cov-3.105667_pt1 | contig 35894 bp, 31 predicted proteins | sample MGYA00510134_ERZ791922 | MGnify/ENA primary metagenome ERZ791922 (study PRJEB30046, sample SAMN00792101) | human gut metagenome | study: EMG produced TPA metagenomics assembly of the A metagenome-wide association study of gut microbiota in type 2...
CGGTACGCACGGTGGTGTGAGAGGGCGGGAGCTAATCACTCCCTCCTACTCGATTGTATAGAGGATACAGGCTGATGAACTGCATATAAAATGTCTGCGCTATTCATCCCATCCTTCGTAAAACCGGATATTCACGGAGATGTTCCTCACAATATCTCCTTCTTCTGTTTCGATATCTTCGATCTCAGACACATAGGGAAGCAGAGGCTCGTCCTCCTCGAGCTCCACTGTGATCCAGTTCCGGCATGCCTCGTTGGCATTGTCAATGGCGTCGTCCAGTGTTTCTCCGGACGCCTCGCAGCATTCAAGGTCCGGAAAGAACGCATGGTAGCCGCCGTCTTCATTTTTGCGGAATACCGCGGGATATATAAATTTCATAGTTTGGTGCTCCTTTGGATTATAATAGATTGATTTGTAATATTGCTTTCCGGCTGCTGCCGGCACTGTGGTCAGTATAGTATAAACAGAGGGAAATAGCAAGCGTGCTGTAAATCTTTTGGATGCTTCTGCAATCCTGCTGAATACCATCGTTTAGGTCTCCGGCTCGATCTTCTGGCTGATCTCTGATCTGACTATCTGGCTGCTGCCAGCCTCTGCGTGTACTTTTCGGATGAGCAGGACTCCTGCCATGAGAAGCGCGGGGAAGATGACAGCTGCCTGGATCCCCAGTTTCAGGTTATCGCCTGCGTGCGCGGATATCAGTCCCACGAAAGAAGGACCGCCGGAACACCCGAGGTCCCCGGCTAAAGCCATGAGTGCAAAGAGTGCAGTGCCGCCGCCTTTCAGGACGGATGCACCGATGCTGAACGCGCCGGGCCACATGATCCCCACGGAAAAGCCGCAGATCCCGCAGCCCAGAAGGCTGAGGGCAGGCAGCGGGGAAAGCGAGATCACACAGTAGGAGAAAATGCAGAGCGCGCCGCTTAAGATCATTGCTTTCCTCAGATTCAGTTTCTCGCCGCAGAAGCCATAAAGCAGCCGGGAGCTTCCCATGCACACTGCGAAAAACATGGGGCCCGCCAGGTCTCCAATGGACTTGCTCACACCCAGCCCCTGCTCGGCAAATGTAGAAGCCCACTGGCTGACTGCCTGTTCACTGGCGCCTGCGCAGGTCATGATGACCATAAGGATCCAGAAAGCCGGTTGCTTAAGTACAGCGCCCAGCGGAAGGCCTTCTTCATCCTCGGCAACGAGGGGGCAGAGAGGAGCCTCGCGGAATACAAAGAGATTGTAAAGAGGAACCAGCGCCCAGAGGACTGACATGATCTTCCAGCTTTCCAGTCCGAACAAGGCAAAAAATATGGTCGATAACAGCACTACAGCAACATGTCCCCAGCAGTAGAAAGAGTGCAGGAGGCTCATAGTCTTCTCCTTATGCTCCGTGGGAAGTGCCTCCACGATGGGGCTGAGCATGACTTCCAGCAGCCCTCCGCCCAGCGCATAAATCGCGACGGACAAGAGAAGCCCGGCGAAAGGGGACGGCATGATCTCGGGCAGGAATGTCAGGCAGACGAGCCCTGCCGCTGCCGCTGCGTGGGCGATAACCATGAACGCGCGGTACCCGACCCGGTCGATGAATCCTGCGGACAGGCAGTCCACCATGAGCTGGATAAGAAAATTTACCGTGATCAGCAGGGTAATGCTGCGCATGGAGATGTGATACGTGTTCTGAAAAGTCAGAAATAAGAGAGGAACAAAGTTATTTACGATCGCCTGCACTACATAACCTGTATAGCAGGCGGTGAGAGTGCGGTTATATGTCTGTTTCATGGGAAAAAGCCTCCTTGACTGCTGTAAATATGCCGGAATGGAGAAAGCTGCCTCGTGTATGGGAAGCGCTTTTCCACAGAATACATATTATAAAGGAAAGGAGTCTGTTTGTACATAGCTGAGATCAAATACAGGGAACACAGCATGACGGGGAGATCAGTATGATCCTGACCGGTATCTGTAATTCCATTCATCCTCCGTAAGCCTTGGAGTGAACCATGTGCCGCTGATGCCTTCCGTGGTTCCGGTCACACGATTCGAGACATACTGAAAGCTGCCGTCTGCCAGAGGCCGCACAACGAGCTCGCTGATGACTGCCTGGTCTGTAAGCTTTGTGGTCTGGACAGCCTGTACGGTCAGCTTTAAGGTACCGTCCGCGAGTGTCTCGCAGGCGGTGACTTCAGGATAAGGCGAGTAGGGATATTCAGCATCTTCCAGTCCTCTCGGGCGGTACTGGTAAGTATCGCTCTCGGGATAATATACGGTCCGGGATCTTATGGTGTCTGAGCTGATATTCAGATAGGACTGAAGTACGCTGTCAAATTCGGATGCGGGGATTTCATACTCTGCCCCGGTGTATGCATAGGGGTAGGGAGCTTCTGTGCCGTATTTCATCCGGTACATCAGATCATACAGATCATAGAAGTTCAGGGAGCCGAAACCGTCAGATTCGCTCCAGTCCGAGATCAGGACGCTATTTCTGTTATAGCCCACGGGTATCACATATTTCCGGTTGTATTCCCGGCAGTCAGAGTCCAGAGGCTTGACCCGGATGCCAATCTCTCCGGGCGGTCCGTCATATCCGGGCATCCGGTATTGATCAAAAAAGAAATATCCGCTCTCTGTATAACACCATTTCTCAGCCGTGAATGCTTCGTAATAACCGGCTTTCGCCGAGCCGCTGTCCCAGTAAAGGGTACACCTCTGCGCGCTGATGCTGCCGCCTTGTGTCTGAAAGTCATAGTAAATAACACTCCCGCCTTCCATGACAAGGAGGACTGTGGCATCTGCTTCTTCTCCTGCTCCTGCGGAGGCCAGAAAGTCTTCTAATTTCTCGGCATTCGCCATATTGATCTGATTATCAGCGTCGGACACGCAATAACCCTCTTCGCCCAGGAGAGAGACGATCTCTTCCTGTGTTTCCAGTGAATCAAGGCTGCCTGTCTGAAAAGCCTGTGTATAGATATCCTGAAAAATATCTGAGATTTCCAGGCAGGAAGAATACAGGGCGGCTTGCGCCGGATCTGATAAGACCTGATAGGGATGAGTGATTCATGATTGGTTCTCCTTACTGCTTTTTTATAAATATTACAATTGTAGTATTTAAATGTCAAGATGAAGAACGCAAAAAAGAAAGAGGACAGATGCGGTATACGAAAGCCTGCTGAAATGTTATACTTGCTTATATGAATGACGCTGAGGAGTATCCATATGCAGTTTTTACATGAATTGATCGTCCCGGAACCGGGTTTCCCTTTTAAGCTTTTCATTTTTGAAGGAAGGGATGGAAATTACCGAAGAGACAGGCACTGGCACCGCTCGGTAGAGATTTTTGCCGTGTGCGGCGGAGCGCTTGAATTCTATATTGATAACAGGATCTGGCATTTGAGCGCGGGAGACTTCCTGATCGTGAATTCCAATGAGGTGCATTCCGTGGATTCGCCTTTGCCGAACGAGACGATCGTTCTTCAGATCCCGCTGGAGATGTTCGAAGATTATTTTACCGGAGAGCAGTTTATCTGGTTCACACACGAGCCGGGGAAGCGGGATGAGCGGTTCATGGAACTGATGAGAGAATTGTACCGGATATATGAGGAAAAGACATGCGGGTATGATATGAAGATGATGAGCGTCTTTTATGATATCCTGTATTATCTGGTGAAAGATTACCGGCTGCCTGAGACCGGACAGGATTATGTGAGGAAAAATAAAACGCTGGACAGACTGTCCGGGATCACTTCCTACATGAAGGAAAATTACAGGAACAGTCTCAGTCTTGAGAAAGTGGCAGAGAAGTTCGGATATTCCCCTACCTATCTGTCGCGCATGTTTCAGAAGTATGCAGGAATCACATTTAAAGATCATGTGCAGAATATCCGGCTCGGACACGCGTTGAAAGATCTTGAAAACGGGGAGTACAGTATCACAGAAACCGCGATCCGTAATGGATTCTCAGGCAGTAAGGCACTAGCGCGGGCATTTAGGAAAAAGTATGGGATGCTGCCCAGCGAATACAGGGCGAAGAGAGAGCGAAAATCATCGAAAGGATAAGAAATGGGCATAAAAAGGTTAATTATTCGGTCGTAAACCGAAAGATAAGTTGATAAAATGACCTCATAGGTGCATGGGGCATGCAAAGTCAGAGAAAGGGAGGAGCATAACATGAATAATATGCCGGAATTAAAGATCGGAGTTGTGGCTGTGAGCAGGGACTGTTTCCCGGAGAGCCTGTCCGTAAACAGGAGAAGGGCGCTGATCGATGCGTATGTGAAGAAATATGGAGAAGGGACTGTCTATGAATGTCCGGTCTGTATCGTGGAGAGCGAGATCCATATGGTGCAGGCTCTGGAGGATATCAAGAGAGAGGGATGCAATGCTCTGGTCGTATATCTTGGCAATTTCGGACCGGAGATCTCAGAGACACTGCTGGCAAAGCATTTTGACGGACCGAAGATGTTTATTGCAGCTGCGGAGGAGACTCAGAGTGATTTAAAACAGGGACGCGGAGACGCATTCTGCGGCATGCTCAACGCAAGCTATAATCTGAAGCTGCGCGGAGTAAAGGCATACATACCCGAGTACCCTGTGGGCACCGCAGAGGAATGTGCGGATATGATCCATGACTTTGAGCCGATTGCCAGAGCCGTGATAGGATTAAACGGTCTGAAAATTATCAGTTTCGGTCCGCGTCCGCTGAACTTCCTGGCGTGCAACGCGCCGATCCAGCAGCTTTATAATATCGGAGTGGAGATCGAAGAGAACTCAGAGCTGGATCTTTTTGAGGCGTATAATAAGCACGCAGGGGATGAGAGAATCCCTGGAATTGTAAAAGAAATGGAAGAGGAACTGGGGGCAGGCAACAAAAAGCCGGAGATCCTGGAAAAGCTCGCCCGGTATGAGCTCACGCTCACGGATTGGGTGGAGGAGCACAGAGGATATCGGAAATACGTGGCGATCGCGGGAAAGTGCTGGCCTGCTTTCCAGACACAGTTCGGGTTCGTGCCCTGTTATGTGAACAGCCGGCTGACAGCCCGCGGCATACCGGTATCCTGCGAGGTGGACATTTACGGATGCTTAAGCGAGTTTATCGGTACGGTCGTAAGCCGGGACGCGGTGACACTGCTCGATATCAACAATACAGTTCCGGCAGACATGTATAAAGAGAGTATCGAAGGGAAGTTCCCATATACACAGAAGGATACATTTATGGGATTCCACTGCGGCAATACCGCTTCCTCCAAACTCTGTTTCTGTGAGATGGGATACCAGATGATCATGGCAAGGACGCTGCCGGAGGAGGTGACACAGGGGACGCTGGAAGGGGATATTATTCCGGGTGATATTACGTTCTTCCGCCTTCAGAGCACATCGGACAATCTGCTCCGCGCATATGTGGCGCAGGGAGAGGTGCTCCCGGTCAGGACGAAGTCATTCGGCTCTATCGGCGTGTTCGCAATACCGGAGATGGGACGCTTCTACCGCCATGTGCTGATCGAGAAGAATTATCCGCATCACGGGGCGGTAGCGTTCGGGCATCACGGGAAAGCATTGTTTGAAGTCTTTAAATATATCGGCGTACCGGTGGAAGAGATCGGATACAACCAGCCAAAGGGCGTAAGATATCCGACGGAAAACCCATGGGGATAGGATCTGGATTAGAGGCTAGTAGCGGAGAGGAAAAGAATGCTGTTTATAGGGATAGATCTTGGAACGTCAGCGGTGAAGCTGCTGCTGATGGACGAGAATGGAAGCATACATAAGACCGTGTCAAAGGAGTATCCGCTGTACTTTCCTCAGCCGGGATGGGCGGAGCAGGATCCGGAGGACTGGCTCGCGCAGACTGTGGAAGGGATAAAGGAACTGACATCGGACTGTGAGAAAGCTCGGATCCGGGGGATCAGCTTCGGCGGACAGATGCACGGACTCGTGGCGCTGGACGAGAGGGATCAGGTGATCCGCCCGGCGATCCTGTGGAATGATGGCCGTTCGGCAGCGCAGACCGAGTATCTGAATTGTAAAATCGGGAAAAGGACTCTTTCAAAATTTACCGGAAATATCGCCTTCGCGGGCTTCACCGCGCCCAAAATCCTCTGGATGAGGGAAAATGAGCCGGAGAACTTTGCACGGATCAGAAAGATCATGCTTCCAAAAGATTATCTCGCATACCGGCTTTCCGGAATATTCTGTACGGATTATTCGGATGCGTCCGGGACGCTCCTCCTGGACGTGGAGCATAAATGCTGGTCCGGGGAAATGCTAAGGATCTGCGGGATCACTCAAGAGCAGCTTCCCGGACTGTATGAGAGCTGGGAGCCTGTAGGAACACTGAAACCGGAAGCGGCAGAAGAGCTGGGACTCTTTGAAGATGTGATGATCATTGCCGGGGCAGGGGATAACGCTGCCGCGGCAGTTGGGACAGGGACAGCAGGGGACGGGGGATGTAATATATCCCTGGGTACATCCGGCACACTGTTTATTTCCCGAAGGAAGTTTGGCGTTGACAAAAATAACGCGCTTCATTCATTCGCCCATGCGGACGGAAACTACCATCTCATGGGCTGCATGCTCAGCGCCGCATCCTGTAATAAGTGGTGGATGGAAGAAATCCTAAGGACAAAAGATTATACAAGGGAGCAGGCGGATGCGGCCGGACTGGGAGAGAACAGGGTGTTTTTTCTTCCGTATCTGATGGGCGAGCGCTCGCCTCACAATGATCCGGATGCAAGGGCTGCATTTATCGGCATGAGCATGGATACGACCAGGGAAGATATGACACTTGCCGTTCTGGAGGGAGTGGCTTTCGGACTGCGGGATTCCCTGGAAGTGGCGAAAAGTATCGGCGCGGCTCCGGCAGTGACCAGGCTCTGCGGAGGCGGCGCCAGAAGCCCGCTGTGGAGAAAGATCATCGCCAATGTCATGAACATGAAGGTGGAATTGATCGAGAGTGAGGAAGGCCCGGGGTACGGAGCTGCGATCCTGGCGGCAGTGGGATGCGGCGTATTTCCTTCTGTTGAAACAGCAGCTAAGAAGCTGGTGAAGGTTATTTCCACAGTAGAGCCGGAGGCGGAGCTTGCGGAAAAATATGAGAGAAAGTACCGTGAATTCCAAAAGTATTATCCCGCATTGAAAGCGCTGTAAAAAAGCCGGAAAAGATCATGTGAAAAATAATAAAAAAAGTTGTAAAAAAGTTGTTGACATTTCGGGGCCCTTATAGTATAGTATCTATTGTTCCGGTCAGCGGAACACAAGAAATGCGACAGTGGCTCAGTTGGTAGAGTACGACCTTGCCAAGGTCGGGGTCGCGGGTTCGAACCCCGTCTGTCGCTCTGAAAAAAGCACCTGATATCTCAGATGAGATGCGGGTGCTTTTTCGCATAGTGCGCTGTCAGAAGAAAATGAGGATTATGATCAGTAAGAGGGCTTTTTTGTGAAAGCGTTCTATGCTATACTGAGGACTGACTGAGAATACAAGGAGATAAGGATGGAGCGGCGCGGCAGGCCAATGGGCTTTTTGATCAAGCAGATTAATAATGTATTTGAGAAAGAATTAAACGAACGACTGCGTGACACGGGTATTACGTCCTCCCAGTGCGCAGTGCTGGATTACCTTTTCCATACGAGTAAAGAAGAGGTGAGCCAGAGGGATGTGGAAAAAAATCTCAATCTGAAAAATCCTACCGTGACGGGGATCCTTAAGCGTCTGGACGAAAAGGGATATATCCTGTGCGTGCCCAATGCGAACGATAAGAGGAAGAAGAATATCTACCTCACGGAGAAAGCGTACGATATCCAGAGACGGATGGAATCGGACAGGAGGAAGCTGGACCGGGAGCTGACCCGTGGAATGACAAAGCGGGAAGTCGAGGCGTTGAGGAGAAATCTGGAAAAGCTGTTGTACAATATTGCTGATCCGTGAGGATTGACAGATAATTTAAGGAAAAGGGGTCAGACCCCTGTTAAGAGGGGTCTGACCCCTTTTGGGAAAATTGTCAGAAAAAGGAGAAAATTATGAGCTACGCAGATAAAGTTTTTATAGACATGTGCAAGGATATCATAGAGAACGGAACTAGCACAGAGGGAGAGAAGGTGCGCCCTGTCTGGGAGGACGGCACATCCGCATATACGATCAAGAAATTCGGAGTTGTCAACCGCTATGACCTGTCAAAGGAGTTTCCGGCGCTGACACTGCGTCGGACCGCAATCAAGAGCTGTGTGGACGAGATGCTGTGGATCTGGCAGAAGAAGTCTAATAATGTACATGAATTGAAGAGCCATATCTGGGACAGCTGGGCGGATGAGAGCGGATCTATCGGTAAGGCTTACGGCTATCAGATGGGCGTGAAGCATCAGTATAAGGAAGGGATGATGGACCAGACGGACCGGGTGATCTATGATCTGAAGAATAACCCGTACAGCCGTCGTATCATGACTAACATTTATGTGCATCAGGACCTGCACGAGATGAACCTGTATCCGTGCGCGTACAGCATGACTTTTAATGTAACAAAGGAAAAAGACAGTGATGTCCTTACGCTGAACGGTATCCTGAATCAGAGATCCCAGGATGTCCTGACGGCGAATAACTGGAATGTCTGCCAGTATGCGGTCCTGATCTATATGCTGGCGCAGGTTTGCGGAATGAAAGCAGGAGAATTTGTTCATGTGATCGCAGACGCGCATATCTATGACAGACATGTGCCCATGATCGAGGAACTGATCTCAAGAGAGCCCCTTCCGGCGCCGACATTCTGGCTGAATCCGGAGATCAAAGATTTTTATGATTTTACGCCGGATGATGTCAGGCTGGACAATTATGAGACGCATCCGCAGATCAAAAATATCCCTGTCGCAGTATAGGCAGATAAAAACTGCACAAGGAAGTCTCTGGCAGAGAAGGTGTTTTGGTTCAGCAAGATAAGAATCAGGAAACAGAAAGGAAATCAGAAATTATGAAAGCAATATTATCGGCAGATAAAAACTGGGGGATCGGATATCAAAATAAGCTGCTTGTCAGCATCCCCTCGGATATGAAATTTTTCAGGGAGACGACAACAGGTAATGTTGTGGTCATGGGAAGAAAGACGTTAGAGAGTTTCCCGAACGGACTGCCGCTCAAGAACCGTATAAATATTGTACTGACAGGCAGCCAAGATTATCAGGTGAAGGATGCGGTGATCGTCCACTCTCAGGATGAGCTGATGGATGAGCTGAAAAAATACGATACGGAAAAGGTGTATGTGATCGGCGGGGAGAGTGTTTACCGGATGCTGCTTCCCTTCTGTGACACGGTTTTTGTGACCAAGATCGACCGGAGCTTTCAGGCCGATACCTTTTTCCCGAATTTAGATGAAATGGAAGAATGGGAGATGACGGAGGAAGGGGAAGAACAGACATGTTTTGACCTGGAGTTCCGTTTTACGAAATATGAGAGAAAATAGGAAGACGCAAAGATTCATTAAGCCGGCTCGGATGTTCAGCTGGCTTAAATCAGTTATGCTATTGTCAGCCTTGCTGCCTGTGCTCGTTTCTGTGCTTTTTTTATCCGGATGCGGCCGGCAGCAGGACGGGACATCCGGACCAGGCAGCGGAACCGGGCAGGATTCCGGGAAAATCAGCGTTGTGACCACGATTTTTCCACCCTATGATTTTGTCCGGGAGATCGCAGGGAACCGTGCTGAGCTGAAAATGCTTTTAAAACCCGGGGAGGAAAGCCACTCCTACGAGCCTACTCCCCAGGATATCATTGCCATAGAGGAATGCGATGTCTTTATCTATACGGGCGGAGAAAACGATGTCTGGGTAGAGGATATCTTAAGCTCCATGCGGGACGAAGACCGCCTGATACTGCGGATGGCCGACTGCGTGGATACAGTCGAAGAAGAGCATGTAGAGGGAATGAAAGAATCTCCGGGGCATGATCATGATGAGCATGACATGCATTCTGACAGTGAGACAGGGGAAGAGGATACACATTCTGTCCATGAGATCGACGAGCATGTATGGACGTCCCCGGTAAATGCGGCTTTGATCGTGGATCAGATCAAACAGCTCCTGATCCAGGCAGATCCGTCCGGTCAGGCAGTATATGAGGAGAACGCAGCAATATATGAGGAGAAGCTGACGGAACTGGATCAGGAATTCCGCGATGCAGTGGATCATGCGAAGAGGAAGCTTTTGATCTTTGGCGACCGTTTCCCGTTCCGGTATTTTGCAGACGAGTACGGGCTGGACTATTATGCCGCGTTTCCCGGCTGCGCGGGCGATACAGAGCCAAGCGCCGCGACAATGGCATTCCTGATCGATAAGGTGAAGGAAGAAAAGGTGCCGGCTGTGCTGAAGATGGAGCTGAGCAATGATGACATTGCCAATGCTGTCGCAGAGGCAGCGGGGACAGAGGTGAAAGTATTTTACAGTTGTCACAATCTGTCTGCAGAAGATTTTGAGAGCGGAGAGACTTATTTAAGTATGATGCAGAAAAATGTGGAGACGCTGAAGGAGGTTTTGAACTGATGGCGCTGATCAGATGCGAAAATGTTTCCATCGGATATGAGGGACAGACAGTGGTGCGTGACCTGGAATTTTCCATTGACGCAGGGGATTATCTGTGTATTGTCGGGGAGAACGGTTCCGGGAAGAGTACCCTCGTGAGGAGCATTCTCGGGCTTAAAAATGTAGAAAAGGGACGTATCATCTACGGGGACGGCCTGAAGAAAAATGAGATCGGCTATCTGCCTCAGCAGACGGATACTCAGAAAGATTTCCCTGCGAGCGTATACGAGGTAGTCCTCTCAGGGAGGCTTAACAGCCGGGGGCTTAAGCCTTTTTATACAAACGCGGACAAAAGGGCGGCAGAAGAGAAGATGGAGCTGCTGGGGATACGGGATCTGGCAAAGCAGTGCTATCGGGATCTGTCCGGGGGACAGAAACAGAGGGCTCTCCTGGCGCGCGCTCTCTGTGCTACAAAGACCCTGCTTCTGCTGGACGAGCCTGTGACCGGTCTGGATCCCATTGTGACGTCAGAGTTTTATCAGCTCATCCGCAGGATCAACCGGGAGTCCGGCATCGCGGTGGTGATGGTCTCCCATGATATCGAAAGCGCGGTAGAGGATGCAAGCCATATCCTGCACCTTCAGGAGAAGATGCTTTTTTTCGGGACCGCGGAGGAATATAGAAAGAGCCGGATCGGGAGGAAATTCCTGGAAGGCTCGGACAGAGACAGCGCGGAAGGATACTGCCCTGCCGGGATAGAGGCGGATAAATCAGAAAATGGAGGTGAACGCCATGCTTGAAAATGTGATAGAAATGTTTTCTTACCCATTCATGGTTCGCGCGTTCATCGTGGGGGCGCTTGTGGCGCTGTGCTCCTCCCTCCTGGGGGTGAGCCTTGTGCTCAAACGGTATTCCATGATCGGGGACGGGCTTTCCCATGTAGGGTTCGGCGCCCTCGCCGTGGCGGCGGCGTTGAACGCGGCGCCCCTTGCTGCAGCGATCCCCGTGGTCATCGTGGCAGCGGTGCTGCTCCTGCGCATCCGGGGAAGCAGCCGGATCAAAGGTGACGCTGCGATCGCGCTGATCTCCACCAGCTCGCTTGCGGTGGGCGTGATGGTGATTTCCATGACAACAGGAATGAACACAGATGTGTATAATTATATGTTTGGAAGCATCCTTGCAATGAGCGCCGGGGATGTCCGGCTGAGTGTGGCGCTGGCAGTTGTGGTGCTGGCACTGTATATATTTTTCTATCATAAGATCTTTGCTATCACATTTGACGAGACATTTGCCCAGGCGACCGGTGTGAAGGCAGACCTGTACAACACGCTGATCGCTGTGCTGACAGCGGTCACCATTGTACTGGGGATGAGGATGATGGGGGCTCTTTTGATATCAAGCCTGATCATTTTTCCGGCCCTTACATCCATGAGGGTGTGCAGGACATTTAAAAGTGTCATAATAAATTCTGCTGTGATATCTGTTGTATGCCTGGTCATTGGGATCACGGTTTCCTATGTGTGGGCGACTCCGGCGGGTGCGAGCGTGGTCATGGCCAATATAGCGGCTCTTCTTCTGTATTCCCTTCTGGGTGTTGCAAAGAACCGGGGGAGCAGATAATAAAAGACCGGATCTGTTTGTTGTGCAACAAAATCCATCCTCTGTAACTCTAATATATAGAAACGGAAAGTAATCAGAGGCTGCGGGCAGCAGGAAGGGGGATGTGTTATGGGAAATAGAGTCGGAAAGAAAAAGCGTATCGCCGCGATCGCGGTGATCATACTGATTTCTGTCTTTGCCGGGATTCTGTTTTATTGGAAAATCCCATCCCGGCGGGAAAGCATGACATGGGTGCGTTCTCTTAATGCATCTGAGGTATCGAAGATCGAGATGGTCGTCATGCCGTCGGCGGAGGATGAGAGGTACCGGAGCTTTGGGGAAGAGGAGTTTGAGGATGTCGTCAGGCTGATCAATAAAAGCGCGGGGAGATACACCGAAGACCCGGATCCGCTGGCGGGAATGTCCCGGACCCTTTATATTACTATGAAAGACGGCACAGAACACGTGGTGAGCTATAACGGGTATCTTGTGATCGATGGGGACAGTTATGCGGATCATTTCCATGGATATTCTGAGGATGGGGAAAGCCTGGGAAAAGGAAAGGATTTAATTCCTGATGGATTCGGTGAATACGAATATTGATAGAAGATTCTGAAAACTTCGGCAAAAGGGGTCAGACCCCTTTTAACAGGGGTCTGACCCTTAAAAAAGATCAAGAAAACATGATTGACAAGGATAATTATACACACTATAATGTATTTAAATTTCAGTTTTAAGACCATAGATCAAATGCAGTGACAAGGAGGAGTACATAGTTTCTGACGCAAAGAGAGGAGATGGCCGGTGAGAATCTCCGTGAGGAAGTTATGGAAGGTAGCCTTCGAGCAGTGGACTGAACGACAGGATGTCAAGTAGGCTCCAACGTGATTCCCGCGTTACTGGGAAACGGTATCGGATGCAGGAACATTCCCGTACCGGCAGAGTGCAGAGAACTATCTCTGAATTTAGGTGGTAACACGGATGATACATTCGCCCTGAGCATACGGATGCTCGGGTTTTTTTATTATTTGAGAAAGGTCTTAAAGAAAAGGAGGCAGGGAAATTGAGAAAGATCACAGGAAACAAATTGCTGGTGAGAGCTTTGAAAGAAGAAGGCGTGGACACGATCTTCGGCTATCCGGGAGCGTGCACCATTGATATCAGCGACGAGCTGTATAAACAGGACGATATCCGTGTCATCCTCCCGCGCCATGAGCAGGCGCTGGTCCATGAGGCGGACGCATATGCGAGGACCACGGGAAAGGTGGGTGTCTGCCTTGTTACGAGCGGTCCGGGAGCTACCAATCTGGTCACAGGGCTTGCGACAGCCAACTATGACAGTGTCCCTCTTGTATGTTTTACCGGACAGGTGGCAAAGCACCTGATCGGAAACGATGCATTCCAGGAAGTGGATATTGTGGGAATCACACGCAGTATCACAAAATATGGAGTGACTGTGAGAAACAGAGAGGATCTGGGGCGGATCATTAAAGAGGCGTTCTATATCGCCCGGACAGGACGGCCGGGACCGGTGCTCATCGATCTTCCTAAAGATGTGATGTGTGAACTTGGAAGCCCGGATTATCCGGAGACTGTCAACATCCGCGGTTATAAGCCCAATACGAGCGTCCATATGGGACAATTGAAACGTGCGCTGAAGATGCTGAAAAAAGCGAAAAAGCCGTTGTTCCTCGCGGGAGGCGGCGTAAATATCGCCCGTGCGAACAAAGTATTTGCGGAAGTTGCGGAAAAGACGAATGTGCCGGTCGTTACAACCATCATGGGAAGGGGCGCGATTCCGACCGATCATCCGCTGTTTATCGGAAATCTGGGAATGCACGGACAGTATGCGGCAAACATGGCAGTGGGAGAATGCGACCTTCTCTTCTCGATCGGGACCAGGTTCAATGACCGTATTACAGGAAAGCTCCACGCGTTTGCTCCGAATGCACAGATCGTGCATATAGATATTGACACTGCATCCATATCCAGAAATATCCACGTGCATGTGCCCATCGTTGCGGACGCCCTCGAAGCGGTTACAAAGATGAATGAATACGTAGAGCCCTGCGAGACGGAAGAATGGCTGGCGCGGATCCGGGCGTGGAAAGAAGAGCATCCGCTTACCATGAAGAATCATACACATATGACACCTATGGATATTATCCAAGAGATGAACCGTCAGTTTGACGATGCGATCATAGCCACGGATGTGGGGCAGCACCAGATGTTTGTCACTCAGTACGCAGAGATTACGGAGAAGAAGCAGCTCGTGACCTCCGGCGGACTTGGGACTATGGGGTATGGATTCCCTGCTGCCATCGGAGCGAAATTGGGCAATCCGGATAAGACAGTGATCGCGATCTCCGGGGACGGGGGCATGCAGATGAATATCCAGGAATTTGCCACAGCGGTTCTGGAGGAGCTGCCACTCATCCTGTGCGTGTTTAATAATGAATATCTGGGCATGGTTCGCCAGTGGCAGAAGCTGTTTTACGGAAAGAGATACGGGATGACAAACCTGCGAGCGGGAGCACTATACCGCAGGACCAACGGAGAACAGATGCCTGAGTACACGCCGGACTTTGTAAAGCTTGCCGAGAGCTATGGCGCTAAGGGAATACGCGTTACAAAGAAGGAAGAGATCGCCGCGGCGTTTGAGGCGGCAAAGGCAGAGCAAAAAGTACCGACATTGATCGAATTTATCATAGATCCCGAAGATTTAGTCTATCCGATGATCCAGCCCGGCGGCACGCTGGAAGAGATGATCATGGACTGCTGATGGAAAGGAGAGCGTGAGAATGGATAACAGCATGAAAAAAAGATGGATCTCCCTTTATGTGGAAAACCAGGTAGGCGTGCTTTCAAAAATATCAGGGCTTTTTTCCGGAAAATCCTACAATCTGGACAGCCTGACCGTAGGAACGACAGAGGATCCTACGGTCTCAAGGATGACCATCGCCACGGTCAGCGATGATGAGACATTTGAGCAGATCAAGAAACAGCTGAACCGTATGGTGGAGGTCATAAAGGTCATAGACTTTACGGATATCTTTGTGAGGATGAAGGAGATTCTCTATGTAAAAGTATTTAACTGTACACCGGCGGCGAAAGTAGAAGTATTCCAGATCGCAGAGACCTTTAAGGCAAAGGTTATCGACTATGGACGAGACAGTGTGCTTGTCGAATTTGTGCAGACCGCTACGAAAAATGACGCGGTCGTGAAACTGATGAAAGAAGAGTTCAAACGGATCGAAGTCGTAAGAGGCGGAAGCGTAGGCATTGAGTCTATCAGCATGATGGAAAGGTAAAAAACAGAGCGCACTCTTGATTTTTCTTAAGCACAGTATTATAATGTCACCAGAACAAATGAAAGGCCTGTTTTGACCGGAGGAATGGAGGATTCACAATGGAGAAGAAAAATATTGACTGGGAAAATCTCGGGTTTGGCTATATACAGACAGACAAGAGGTATGTGTCGAACTATAAAGATGGAAAATGGGATGAAGGAGCGCTTGTCGATGACGCGAACATTACGATGAATGAATGTGCTGGCGTGCTCCAGTATGCGCAGACTGTCTTTGAGGGAATGAAAGCATATACAACGGAAGACGGCCGTATCGTTACCTTCCGCCCGGACCTCAACGCGGCGCGTATGGTAGATTCCGCGAAGCGCCTGGAGATGCCGGTATTCCCGGAGGACCGTTTTGTAGATGCGGTAGTACAGACAGTAAAGGCAAATGCGGCATATGTGCCGCCTTATGGTTCCGGTGCGACCCTGTATATCAGGCCGTATATGTTCGGCATCAATCCTGTCATCGGGGTGAAGCCTGCGGATGAGTATCAGTTCCGTGTCTTTACGACTCCGGTGGGACCGTACTTCAAAGGCGGAGCAAAACCGATCACGATCTGCGTATCAGATTTTGACCGCGCGGCGCCGCACGGAACCGGACACATAAAGGCAGGACTTAACTATGCAATGAGCCTCCACGCGATCGTGACGGCACATGCAAACGGCTTTGATGAAAATATGTATCTGGATTCTGCGACCAGGACAAAAGTTGAGGAGACCGGCGGAGCAAACTTTATTTTTGTGACAAAGGATAATAAGATCGTTACTCCTCATTCCAACACGATCCTTCCGTCTATCACGAGAAGATCCATCATGTATGTCGCGGAGCACTATCTCGGACTGGAAGTCGAGGAGAGAGACGTATACTTCGACGAAGTAAAAGACTTCGCGGAGTGCGGGCTGTGCGGAACGGCGGCAGTGATCTCGCCGGTAGGAAAAGTAGTCGACCACGGCAGAGAAATCTGCTTCCCGAGCGGAATGGAGAAAATGGGACCGATTACCCAGAAGCTGTTCGACACATTGACCGGTATCCAGATGGGACATATAGAGGCTCCGGAAGGCTGGCTTAAAGTGATCGAGTAAGGTAAAAGCCGGATTTATATGAATACAAAAAGAGGATATGCGTGATCTGTCATTTGCAGGCAGATCGCATATATCCTCTTTTTCATACTTTAAAGATTGAAAAGCATAGTCGCAATATTAAAATAGATCAATATGGAGCATGTATCCACAAGCGTGGTGATCAAGGGTGATGCCATGATCGCCGGATCCAGACGGACTTTTTTTGCAAGCAGCGGAAGCACACATCCGATCAGCTTGGAGATGATGACTGTGCCGATCAGCGAAAGTCCGATCACCAGGGCAAGGGATACATCTTTGTACATGATCAGAATGCGGACCCCGTTTGCCAGGGCAAGCACCACGCTTACGATCAGAGATACACGGAATTCCTTGAAAATGACCCGGAAGATATCTTTAAACTGGATCTCCCCGAGGGCAATCCCGCGGATGATCAGAGTGGCGCTCTGGGAGCCGCAGTTCCCGCCTGTATCCATAAGCATGGGGATGAAGGACACGAGCAGAGGGATCGCCGCGAAGGCGTCCTCATATTTTGTGATGATCGTACCAGTGATGGTGGCGGAAAACATAAGAATCAGAAGCCATACGATACGGTGCCTCGCATGATCAAACACGGAAGTCTCGAAATAGTTTTTCTCACTCGGGCTCATAGCCGCCATCTTTGTGATGTCTTCGGTCGCCTCGTCCACCATGACGTCCATCGCGTCGTCAACAGTGACAATTCCCACCATCAGTCCGTCCTGATCCAGGACCGGCAGGGCGAGAAGATCATATTTGGTGAAGAGCTGCGCGACCTCTTCCTGGTCTGTGTGAGTGCTCACGGAGATGATCTCTGTCTCCATCAGGTCTTTGATCTTCATATCGTCATCGGATGTCATCAGATCTTTGGCGCTGACGATCCCGACCAGTTTTCTCCTGGATGTGACGTAACAGGTATAGATCGTTTCCTTGTGGATACCGGTCTCTTTAATATGTGCCATGGACTGAGCGACAGTCATGTCTTCCCTGATATCTACATATTCCGTGGTCATGATGCTCCCTGCGCTGTCATCGGGATAGTTCAGGAGCTGGTTGATCAGCTTCCTGTCCGAAGCGCTGACTGTGTCAAGGATGCGGTTCACAAGATTGGCGGGAAGCTCTTCCAGCAGATCCACAGTATCATCCATATAGAGATCGTCCAGGAGATCTTTTAACTCTTTCTCCGAGAAAATCTCCACAAGATATGTCTGCATGGATGTCTCCATATTGGAAAACACTTCTGCCGCCTTATCTTTTGGGATAAGGCGGAAGGCAAGGGCCAGTTCGCGGTCATCAAGCTCTGAGAGCAGTGAGGCTATGTCCACTTCGTTCATTACATCCAAAATACTCCTCACAGCTTTGAACTGACGCTGCTGGAGAAGTTTTACAAAAATTTCTTTGTTCATGATAAGTACCTCTCTTTATGTAATTTTCGTCCTTTAAGCTGCATAAATGGCAACTGGCACCAGAGTCCATAACCTCACCTCCTCGTATCATGATTTTCCGGAAGATGTAAAAAGCTCCGTCAATGCCTGAACAATGACGGAGCCATAGCTTTTAATTTAAAACCATACTCAATGTGGACCATGCATCGTTCAAGCTTTAGCATCACAGGGCATATCAATTGCATTAGGCTGCGCCTTCACGACACGGCCTGCTGACCATCTAATCGTGTCTCCACGATCCCGCGGCAGCAATCTTCGGGATAAAAAGCCCAATCCCTGTGGTAACCTCACCTACCGAAATGATGTATTATCTTTTTCCGTGTCCTATTTTAGTCCAGCTGCCTGGTGAATGTCAAGAAAAAACGGACACAAATATCGTGGTTCTTCTATTATATATGTCCCCGTTTCCCTTTCGCGGGCCTAAGTCCGGGGAGCGCGGGAACGGAGGGCATATTCTTTTGGCGTATATAATGTGTATTTCTTGAACACAGTTGAAAAATAGCTGCTGGTGGAAAAGTTCAGAAGCATGGACACCTCTGTGACAGACTTCCCTTCTTTGAGAAGCTTTTTTGCATATTCAATCTTCTGCGCGTTGATAAAATAGCGCGGGGATACACCCAGCTGGTTCTTGAACTTCTGTTTGAACTGAGAGCAGGACAGGCCTGCCGTATGGGCGAGCTCCTCCAGGGAAAATTCCTGGGCCGGATCAGCCAGAATCTGGTCATAAGCTTTCCGGATGTCAAATGACATGGGGTAAGGCTCACGCCCGGAACAGCTGATCAGCAGGTGCAGAAAAAGAAGAAAATAAGAGGCGGTGAGGAATGGGTCTGCATTGTTTTTTGCCAGCTCAAAGGTCTGCCGGATAAAGGGCACTGTCCTGCGGATTTCTGTCCTCACCACGTGGTGGGGAAGAGATTTCAGCTGTTCGATGAGATGGCGCGCTGCCTCCCTGTTCAAAAAGAGAAAGTCCGTATCATTGCTGATATCCAGCTGGAACCAATAGAGATCACCGACCGTCACCGGGACCTGATTCGTCCCGTGGATCTCATTGGGAAAAGACACAAAGACATCTCCGCCGGAAAAGGTGTAGTCTTTCTCTTCGGTTGAAAATGAGAATGTACCCTTTGAGGGGATCGAGAATTCAAAAGCGTCCTTGTGGTAATGCCAGAAGATCGAGTTCGTGGCATTATTCTGCAGGTGCCGGCCGAACATGCGGATGCCGGGAATGTGGAGCTGCTCTTCTGTCAGGACGATACGGTCTTTGGTGAACATATAGGTGTCGCGCAGATCAGTGACATGATCCATAAATCTTCTGCCTCTCTTTCGTTAGATGATCCCGCCGGCGCCGGGCTGCATAGTGTCTGCCCGGCATAGTGGTTATACATAAAAACCTTCAAAATTATACGGCGTATGGATTTAATTGTAATACGATTTCAAAGATTATATAATGACGGCAAATGAAAGTCAAGGAGAAGAGATCAGAAAATGTTTGAACCGGATTACAGAAATATCGTCAAGGCTGCTATGAACCAGGAGGCGGACCGTCTGCCCCTGTACGAGCACAATGTGTCAATGAATAAGATCGGAGAAATCGTCGGCGTGGATATGCAGGCTCTGTACAATGGAGATGAAAAGGATATCCATGAATTTTTCCGGATCTACTGTAACTTCTTTAAAGATCACGGATACGATGTAGTGACATTCGAGCAGTGCATCGGTCTGATCATGCCAGGAAGCGGAGCCCTCGGAGACAGCAGGGTTACCCCGGCGATCCAGGATGAAGATGATTTCAAAGCGTATCCGTGGGAAGAGATACCGGATCTGTATTTTAAGGAATACTCAAAATATTTCCGCATTCTGAGAGAAGAGATGCCGGCCGGGATGAAAGCCATCGGCGGCGTGGGCAACGGAATCTTTGAATGCGTCCAGGATGTGACCGGATACCAGGGATTATGCTACATCGCGGCGGACGATGAAGAAATGTACCATGCACTGTTCCAGAAAGTAGGAGAGACCAACCTGAAGATATGGAAACGGTTCATGGAAGAATTCGGGGACATTTACTGTGTGCTCCGCTTCGGGGATGACCTGGGCTATAAGAGCAACACCCTCCTGTCCACAGACGACACGAAGAACCTGATCCTGCCACAGTATAAGCCGATCGTGGATCTGGTACACAGCTATAACAAGCCGTTCCTGCTCCATTCCTGCGGAAAGATCTTCGAGGTAATGGATGATCTGATCGACAAAGTCGGGATCAATGCAAAACATTCCAATGAAGACCAGATCGCACCCTTCCCGGTATGGGTAGAACGGTACGGAGACCGGATCGGGAACTTCGGCGGAATCGATGTGGATGTCGTGTGCAATGCCTCAAAGCAGGAGATGAAAGAATATATACACGATGTGATCGGAAAGTGCAAGGGACACGGCGGATTCGCATTCGGAACCGGCAATTCCATACCGGATTATGTACCGGCGGAAAATTATCTGAATATGATCGAGATCGTGAGAGAATATCGTGGAGAATAAAATTGGTAAAAAATGCAAGGGGTCTGACGTTTTGTGCAAGGGGTCAGACCCCTTTTAAAAAGGGTCTGACCCCTCTGAGGAAAAAATCACATAATATTCCCCCAAAAGGCAAAATTTGTTTCCCGCGTATCCGGCGATACAGAGTATAATAAACTGACGCAAAATATCAAAATTTAGCGGATAAAAAGCAGGAGGTCGCTTGAGTATGCGTGGTTTTTTTAGTGTAGAAGGAAAGTTCTTTACCGTTACGAGTAAAATTGTTGATATGGTTTTTATCACGATTCTGTGGTTTATCGGCTGTATTCCGGTCGTTACGATCGTGACGTCGACGGCCAGTATGTATCACACAACTGTTAAATGTATCCGTTACGACAGGGGAAAGGTGTTCGAGGAGTTTAAGGACGCGTATAAGAAGAATCTGAAGCAGGGTGTCCAGCTGACGCTCCTGTACGGGATCATCGGCGCTGCCGCCGGGTTTGGCGATTATTATGTGTTCAACCTGATGTCGTCCAGGTCGACTATCGCGTTTATCCTGGTGGCGGGCATGATGATATGGACGTTTCTGTATCTGGTGAATGTACTCTGGCTTTTTCCGGTGTTTTCCAGATTTTCGAACACATTTGGCAACATACTGCGGCTGAATTATGTGATCTCCACCAGACATCTGATCAGGAGCATCCTGATGATCCTGATCGCCTGCGCGGCAGTGCTCCTTGTGATCATCTCGCTCCCGCTGGTGATCCTGCTCCCGTCTCTTTCCATGCTGGTGATCTCCTATCTCTCGGAGCCCGGTCTGCACAAATATATGCCGGAACAGAAAGAAGATAACGGAGACTGGAGATACGGATATAAATAGAAACAGAAAACAGAAAAACTAAAAAATATACTCCCGGTGCTAAAAATATGTCCCCCTCATCCTGATGAGAACTCTTAAAATAATATCAGTAGAAAGTTGAGGAGGAAATTTGTCATGAAGAGTTTCTATTCGAATCGGGCAAAACTAGTATTTTTATTGCCGGGATTTATTTTATTTACGTTGTTTGTCGTTTATTCGATCATCCCGTGCTTCATTATGAGCCTTCAGAATCATAATGGAGCGGCATCCCTTGGATGGGTCGGATTTGATAACTACATAACCACGTTGAAATCACCGGCCTTTTGGGCAGCACACAAGAATACCTATCTGCTTGTGGGACTGGAGCTGATCATCGGTATCCCCGGATCACTCCTCCTGGCACTGATGCTGGACCGTGCCGGCAAGGTGGCAAAAGCGATCTACAGGTTCGCGGCGCTGTTCCCGATCGTGCTGTCAGTTACAGTAGTCGGTAAGTTTTTCGTACTTGGTATCTTTGATACAAATGTAGGTCTTGTGAATACAATCTTAAACGCAGTAGGACTTGACAATCTGGCACACTCCTGGCTGTCAAATCCGGATACGGTCGTTCCCTGTATCGCGATCGCGTATATCTGGCAGTTCCTTGGGATGAACTCCCTGCTGTTCTATACGGGAATCCGGGCGATACCGGGAGAATTCTACGAAGCAGCCCTGATCGACGGGGCAGGATTCCTGAAAGCAAGTATTCACATTACACTGCCTCTGCTGCAGGATGTGTTCAAATACGTCCTGATCGGAGCAACGATCGGTACTCTTGGAATGTACGCTCAGGTCGATATCATGACCAAAGGTGGTCCGGGAAGAGCATCAAGAACGGTAATCTACGAGATGTTCTACCAGGCGTTCGAGACGAGCCGGTTCGGATACGGATGCGCGATCGCGCTGCTGTTCCTTCTGGAATGCGTCTTCTGGGCATTTATCATTAACAAGTATGTCGCGCGTGAGCCGATCGAGTACTAGGAGGTTAAGCAATGAAGATGAAAATGGGTAAAAAATTCGGACAAAGAGTCAGAGATGTAATATTAATATTTTTCGGGATCTTGTTTCTGCTTCCATTGTACTGGATGCTGACCCTGTCGGTAAAAGACGCGGCTCAGGCAGCCGGCGATCCGTGGGGCATCCCGACCGGACTGCATTTTGAGAACTTCCCGGCAGCATGGGATCGGATCGATATCCCGCTCCTGCTGAAAAACAGCTTTATCTATACAGCAGGCGCCCTTGTGATCTGCCTTACGGTCAGCGTCATGATCGCATATGCCATCACAAGAATGCGCATGAAACATGCGAACGCATTCAGGATGTATTTCACGATCGGAATGCTGATCCCGGTTTCCGTACTGCTGATCCCTGTATACCGTCTGACCATGAGTCTCGGGATCAAAGGTACATACTGGGCACTGATCCTTCCGTACGCCGCGTTCGCCATGGCGAGTGCGATCCTGATGATATGCGCTTTCTTCCGAAGTATCCCGAAGGAAATGGAAGAGGCCGCTGCCATAGACGGATGTAATGTGTACAGGACCTTTGTCAGCATCATGGTCCCCATGGTAAAGCCGGCGCTCGTTACACAGGGCATGCTGATGTACATTAACAACTGGAATGAATACGCACTGGCAAGTGTCCTGGCACTCGGTGAGGAAATGAGGCCGATCCCGCTGGCGCTGAATCTGTTCTTCGGTCAGTTTGACCTTACAAACTGGGGCGAGGTAGGCGCAGCCGTTACGATCACGTCTCTCCCGGCGATCATTGTATTTATCTTCTGTAACAAACAGATCGAGCAGGCGATGGTCGGTTCATCCGGATTAAAATAAGAATCCCGTATTGCCGCGGGGCAGATATTACCAGACAAAATAGTTTGACAGCTGGGTATGCAGATTGATAAGATATCTGCATATGCAGCTGTTTTGTGCACAGAAGATCAGGAAGAGGGAAAAGACATGAAGAGACAGATGAAGCTGAGAAATACGATACTGATCACCACGATTTTGATCACAACGACTACCCTGCTGCTTCTGGGATATGTCTGCACGCAGCAGTTCCGGACTCTGCTGACAGACCGCATGGTGGACGATTATCAGGAAACAGTAAATGCCATGCAGAAAAATGTAGAAACACTGATCGACTATGCACAGGATTTTACAAAATATATGGCGCTCAACGACGGCGTACTGGATGCGATCACACAGTACGAGAACATGACAGAAGAGAACCGGATCCTGGATTATATGGAGCTGAAGGAGAACTGGAATGGGATGAGCAATGAACTGATCTATTCCACATCCATGATATACAGTCTGGAGATCTACTCGGGTGATACCCTGGTCTATACTTATTATGATGACCCGATGAGCAGCGAGACAAAGAACATCCCGGATGAGGTCTTGGATAAAGCTTTGAACCAGACCTCTCCGGTATGGACGGATCTGCTGACTCTCAAACGGTACCGGTCCTATGCCAAACGGCCGGAGTACGGGTTCGCTGTCGTGAAATCGGTCAGGGATGACTATGCAAAAAGGATCGGCGCGATCGCAATATATATAAGAGAATCCAGCTTTGCGGATATACTCGAACCATTGAGCGAGGACTCGAGCGGAGAGTTCTATCTGGTGAATAAAGACGGCGACGTGGTTTCATCTGTGGATAAGTCTGATCTTTACAGGACAGTGCGAAGGACTATGGGAATTTCCGACGAAGAGTACCAGCAATGCCTGGAGGATGGCATGCTTATGGTGGAATCAAAGGATGAGGGCCCGCTCCTCTATGTGAGCAGGGAGATCGGAGAAAACGGGCTCACTCTGGTCGGCCGGACATCCATGGAAGAGCTGGTCAGCCAGCAGAAGAGCATGGGATGGTTTATCACCGGAATGATCATCCTGTCCGTGGTGCTGGCAGTCATCGGCGCGTGGATCACTTCGCGGAGGGTAACGAAACCGCTGGATCAGCTGATGGGTGTCATGGGGCGGATCAAAGAAGGCGGAAAGAACAGCCATCAGCGATTCCCGGAGGGCAATACAGGAGAGATCGGGATCCTGGGACACCGGTTTAATGAACTGATGGACGAACTGGACGCGTCCATGCAGAGGATCTATGAAGAACAGCGGCAGCGGAGGCACAATGAAGTCCGGCTGCTCCAGGCGCAGATTGTTCCCCATTTCCTATATAACACCATGGGCATTATCTCTTCCTTTATTAAACTGGGAATGCCGGAGAAGGCCCTGGAAACGATCCAGAACCTGGTCAGCTTCTACCGCCTGTCCCTCTCTTCGGGGAAGGATATCATCCGGATCAGGGAGGAAGTGGAGCTGACGAGCAATTATATGGCGCTGCAGCAGCTGCGGTACATTGAGTATATGGACTATGTGATCGACTGCGAGGAGGCTGCAAAAGAGATCTGGATCCCGAAACTGACCATACAGCCGCTGATGGAAAATGTGCTCCACCACGGGCTGAAGCCCGGCGGGGAAAAATGCCTGATCCAGGTCAGCATCACAGTGGATCAGCAGGCAAAACTCCTTCGGATCTGCGTCTATGACAACGGAGCAGGCATAGAAAAGAGCCGGCTGGACCAGCTGAGGAAGAGTCTGAAGAGCGGAAAGAGCGTGACAAAGTCATTCGGCATCTTTAACATCAACCAGAGATTAAAGCTGCTGTACGGGAAAAAATACCATATGGAGATCGATAGTATTGAGGGTGAATATACTCAGTTTACGCTGTATCTTCCGTTAACAGACAACTATAGGGGGGAAAAACATGTATAAAGTATTATTAGTAGACGATGAATATTTCCCGAGAGAGGCGCTGAAAATGTCGATCCCGTGGGAAAACTACGGGTGCACGGTGTGCGGAGAGGCAAAAAACGGGTTTGATGGGATAGAGAAGGCGATGGAATTGAAGCCGGATATCGTATTGACGGATATTAATATGCCGTTTATGGATGGGCTTGACATGATCATGAACCTCCAGAAAATGAGTCCGGAGATCCTGTTTGCGATCATCACAGGCTACAGTGAATTCGAGTATGCCAAGAGAGGGATCGAGCTGGGCGTGGAGGATTTTATCTTAAAGCCTGTAGATGACAAGGAACTGGTCAAGACCATGCAGCACATGGTGAAGACTCTGGACAGGAAGCATGAAAAAGAGCAGGAATATAAGAGCCTGAAATTCTGGGCAGAGAAAAACACGGATGAGAACCGGAAGAAGTTCCTGAGTATCCTGCTGACCGGAGGAGCTGACCTGGAAGAATCCCAGTTCCAGTTTGAGTGTGATCAGCTGGGACTTCCTCTGAAGCGCGGAGGATATGGAGTGTGCTGCCTGAGGATCGACTCCAGGACCTATGTGCACCTCAGCCAGTCGGAATGGCAGGACAAGATTGCAGAGGCAATGGGATCTCAGGAGGAATGGAGTTACACGGTCTGCTATATGGGGCAGGGAAATCTTTATATCATCTTTAATAAGATCAGCGAGGCAGACTGGGACCTCACTGCTGTCAGCTCTCTGATGCAGAAGGTGCAGATCGCTCTTATCCAGAAATGGGTATGTACCATTGAAGTGGGAGTGGGATCTTACTGCCGGACATGGCGTGAGATCGCAGAATCCCGGAAAAAGGCGGATGAATCGGTACGGGAGATTTCTGTGTCCAAGCTGATCACGGAAATGCTTCATTATGTTTATGAGCATTACACAGACCCGGATCTCTCCCTGAAAGGGATCGCGGAGCAGCTTTTTGTGAACTATTCCTATCTGAGCGCGCAGTTTACAAAGGAAATGGGAATGCCCGCAAGTCAGTATATCACCCGGTTTCGTGTGACAAAAGCAGCGGACGCGCTTCGCAACGGGGAGGAGAACATGATCGAGATCGCGTGCTCGGTCGGTTATACGGATGTAAAGTATTTTTACCGCTGTTTTAAAAAGGAATTCGGCATTACGCCCTATCAGTATGTTGACATTTTGAAGGCGACAAAGGAAAGAACAGAAGAGTTCTGACGCGTAAAGACCAAAAATTTTGAACCATGTGCTAAAAATATGTTCCCCCGGCACACAAAATAAAAGCTAAAATAAGTGACATCAAAACAAGAATCGAAGGAGGAAACACAATGAAAATGAAAAAAGTTGTAAGTCTTCTTCTCGCCGGAGCCATGGTGCTGGGTATGACAGCATGCGGCAGCTCAGATGAGCCGGCAGACAAGAAAGACGGCGGTGATGGCAAGACAATTGAGATCTTATGGCCTGAGACAGACTCCACACAGGTGGACGTTATGGAGAACTATATCCAGCCAGCGCTGGCGGAAGCATTCCCGGACATTACGTTCGAGTACACTCCGATGACAAACTCCGCGGGTGACAGCCCGATCAAGACGATGAGTGCGTCAGGAGACCTTCCGGAAATCTTCTTCACTAACGGATCTGATATCGATGCGATCCTTGGAGCTGGGGATGCTCTGGATCTCAGCAAGTACCTGGGAGACGGCTGGGTAGATGAGAACTACACAAACCCGGATCTTCTCTACAATGGTGACGCGATCTACTTCCTGACAGCAGGACAGAACGCATACTATTCACCGGTATTCTACTACAACAAAGCAGTGTTTGATGAGAACGGCATCGCAGAGCCGACAAACATGGATGAGTTTGTAGCAGCATGCCAGAAACTCGTAGATGCAGGCGTAACACCGCTCACAATGGCACAGTGGGTATCTTCTTATTCACTGATTGACGGTATCATCGCAAGCGCGGCTCCGGATGCTTTCCTGGATCTGAATTCACGTAAATGTGACTGGACAGACGACAGAGTAAAAGATGCTCTCGGATACTTTGATGAGCTGAAGACAATGGGCGCGTTCGCAGCAGATATCGCAAACAAAGACGATGCGACAGCTTATTCTGAGTTCCAGTCAGGAAGCGCGGCTATGATGCTGACATACTCCTGGTTCAACGGAGACATGGTAGAGGACAAACTTGGATTCGAGGCAGGCTCCTTCAGCTTCCCGAATGCTTCTGAAGATTATATCCAGCTCATCTTCGAGCCGAGAAAAGGTAACGGCGGCGGATATACAGCAAACGCAAACTATGATGACCCGCAGCTGCTGGCAGATATCATGAAAGTTATGGTTGAAGCAGAGTCTGAGCGCCACAATGCTACAGGCGTCAGAACAAACTTCATCGTAGACGATCCGGCAGAGCCTGCAAACGCATTTGAAGAAGAGAGATATGCTGATTACGACAGAGCAGCTCAGCAGGTCAGCGTATTAGAGCAGGGACAGATGGACGGAGTAACGATCGCAGAGTTCACAACATTATACAACATGCTTGTTTCTGATGATCAGTCCTATCTGTCAGAGAACTTCATCGAAGAGTTCCAGCCGATCTGGGAGGCAAATACATACGGTCCGACAGAGTAAAAAAACTGCCATTCAAAATATGAAATAAAAAACCACAAGGGGCCGCCGCAAAGCGAAAAGAGGAATGCGGCGGCCCCTTTTGTGTGAGATTCAGACAGAAATAAAAAATCAGAATGATTTCAGGAGGGCAATGATGAACAGCAGAGAACGTGTCATGGCAGCCATTCATCATGAAAAGGTTGACCGGATCCCGATGTTTATGGACTGCACGACATCGGATGTAACTGAATCAGTGATCAAGGCAGCAGGCTGCCAGACAGAAGAAGAGATGAACCAGAAACTCCATATCGACTGCAGATGGTGCAACTGCATGGATGATTTCTGTGTGGTGAACGTATACGACAAGGGTACGTTCGTAGATATGTGGGGGATTGAGAAATCTGTCTATGGGGGGATCCCGGTATCCCATCCGCTGGCAGATGCAGAGACAATCGAAGACATCGACAATTATGCACACTGGCCGTCGCCGGACATGATTGATTATGATAAATACATTAACAAAATGAAAGAAGCCAAGGCCTACGCAGTGTTCGGCGGAATGTGGAGCCCCTTCCTGGAGCAGGCGACCATGCTCATGGGCATGGAGAACCTGATGATCATGATGTATGAGGATCCCGAGTTGGTAGACCACCTGCTGGACAAGATCGTGGACTTCTATCTGGAATGCAACAAGAGGATGTTTGACAAGGCGGGAGATCTGATGCAGATCTTCTTCATGGGAGACGACTACGGCACGCAGAACAGCCTTCTGTACGGCCCGGATCTTTTCCGCCGCTTTATCAAGCCGCGCCTGAAGAAGCTGTATGACCTGGCAAAGAGCTACGGGTACATCGTGCAGCAGCATTCCTGTGGAAGCGTGGTAGGGATCATCCCGGACCTGATCGAGATCGGACTTGACGGACTGCATCCGATCCAGGTGTCAGCCACGGGCATGAACTTAAAAGATCTGAAAGCGCAGTTTGGAAAAGATCTGTACTTTGCAGGTTCCATGGATGCCATGCATCTGCTCATCGATGGCACGGACGAGGAAGTGGAGACAAGGATCAAGGAGACCATGGAGCTCTTCGATGAAGGCGGCTTCATCTTCGGACCTTCCCAGGGATTCCTGCCGGAGATCCAGACAGAGAGGATCATCAAGATGTATGAGCTGGGCTATAAATACGGAGTAAAATAAGGAGACACAGAAATGGAAAAGAAAAAGACAAACTATATCATCCCGCACACACACTGGGACAGGGAGTGGAGATATCCCATCTGGAAGAACAGGATGCTTCTGATCCAGTTCATGGACGAGCTGCTGGAGACACTGGACAAGCATGAGGATTACAACTGCTTCCTTCTGGACGGACAGGCAGCTCCCATTGATGACTACCTGGACGTAAAGCCGGAGAACAAAGAAAAAGTAGAGAAATATATCAAAGACGGCAGGATAGCGGTGGGACCGTGGTACACACTGCCGGACCTGTATCCTCTCGACGGGGAATGCCTGGTGCGTAACCTGTTAAAAGGTATCCGCGCGGCCGAGGCACACGGAAAATGCATGAAAGTGGGATACAACTCCTTCGGATGGGGACAGACCGCGCAGTTCCCGCAGCTGTATGACAAGTTCGGCATCAACTTCATCATCTGCGCGAAAAAGGTGTCAAAAGACAGGGCGCCAGAGAGCGAGTTTATGTGGGAAGGCCCGGACGGCACAAGAGTGCTGACTACCCGCCTGGGAGAGAACGCGAGGGCAAACTTCTATTTCTATACATACCTTTACGGAAAATACGGCGTCAACTGCTTAAGCAGTGAATTCGCGTACCGTCCGGAGCTGTCCGGCACGGCGGTGCACAATGCCGGAATGGGACATGAGGACGAGGACTTCTTCATGGTAACCCCGAAGATGGGCTATAACAAAGACCAGCTCCACAAAGGCTTTACTGACGCGGAGAAAGGGACAGAGGCAACGGTCGCAAAGAATGACCGGCTGTACCTGAACGGAACGGATTTCTCCACCCCGCATCCGGAGCTGACAGACATGATCAAAGACTTAAAAGAAGTATTCCCGGATGAGGAATTCGTCAATACACGTCTGGAAGCATATGCAGATAAGATGCACGAGGTGCTGGATAAAGGCAGCCTCCGCACGGTGTTCGGAGAACTCAGAGACGGCCCGTCCTGTGACTGCTCCGGAAATGCGCTGGCGTCCCGTATGTATCTGAAACTCCTGAACAAGAAGGCAGAGAACATCCTGATCCGCCAGGCAGAGCCATTTATGGCAGTGAACATGCTCCTGGGCAATGGCTATGAGGAGGGATATTTAAGAAAGGCATGGGATTATCTGATCAAATCACATCCCCATGATTCCATCAACGGCGTGACCCAGGACAAGACAGCAGACGACGTAGAGTATCGGCTGAACCAGGCCATTGAGATGGGACAGGTGCTCTGTGACGAGGCGGCATACGCAGTGATCCGCCAGCTGGATCTGGGAGGCGAATACGCGGGAAAACAGGCTGTTGTCGTCTTTAACCCGCAGCCGTTTGAAGTAGAAGAGATCTGTAAAGTCATGGTCACCACACCGAGAAACGACGATGTATGGAGCATGACAGCGCACGATATCCACGGAAATGAGCTGAAAGTACAGGAGATCAGCAGAGACGAGAAAGACTTCCCGGTCCATGACCTGGAGGCAAGACCATGGCCATTCGCTGCGGACCGTCATCTGATGTACCTGGAGACAGGGGAGATCCCGGCAATGGGATACAAGGTGATCCTGCTGGAGACAAAGAGCAATTTCTCCCGGACTCATTACTACTGGATGGAAATGAGGAAATCCGAAGGACATGATATCTGCGCGACAGACAATGTATTGGAAAACGAGAACCTGAAAGTGACCGTGAACTTTGACGGAACAGTCAATATCCTGGATAAGAATACAGGGGAGACCTATGAGAACCTGCATTACTTCGAAGACGCGGGAGACGTGGGCAACTACTGGGCTTACTATCCGCCGTACCATAACCAGATCCATACGACGCTGACCAATTCCGCTGACGTATGGTGTGAGGACAACGGACCGCTGTCCGCTACTCTGGGAATCCGTTACCACATGCAGCTGCCGGCTAAGGGTTATGAGTCTAAATGCGGCGTGCACGGTGAGGGAAGCAGGAGCAAGGAGACGAAAGAGTTCGAGATCCTTTCCTATATTACACTGACAAAAGGCGCGAAGAGCCTGAAAGTCCGCACGATCGTGGACAATAACGTAGAAAACCACAGACTGAGAGTAGCATTCCCGACAGGGATCAACGCGGAGATGGTAGACACGGCAGGACACTTTGTTGTAGACAAGCGTCCGGCACATCCGGTCAAAGATGCGGACGGAACCTTCTATCCGGAGATGCGCACGTTGCCCATGCAGATGTTTGCGGATGTGAGCGATGAGAAGAAAGGTCTTGGCATCGTGAATAACTGCTTCACAGAGTATGAGATGAAGGATGACCAGACACTCTACTTCACTCTGTTCCGCGCAATGGGCAACATGATCGTGACATGGTGGGAGGCAGTCGGAGAATTCCCGGGCAAGATGGGAAGCCAGCTCCTCAGAAAGATGGAATACGAATACGCGATCTACCCGCACAAAGGAAACTGGGAAGAAGCGCAGACCTATGCAGAGGCAAGGAAACTGAACGCTCCGGTCATGGCATATCAGGTATCCGGCGGAAGCGAAGGAAAGCTCCCGTTAGAGCAGGGATTCTTAAGCGTAAGCGACAAGAACCTTCAGGTATCTGCCTTCAAGAAAGCTGAGGACAGAGACAGCCTGATCCTGAGAGTGTACAACCCGACGAGCCAGCCAATCCAGGCTGAGATCTTGCTCACAGTGCCGGGAGTTGACGTAAAAGAAGTCATCACCTGCAATATGAACGAAGAGCGGACAGAAGAAGTGCTGGCTGTAGAGAAGAACTGCTTCACAGTCAATGTGGGAGTCAACAAGATCAGCACATTCGAGATTGTATAAATGAAATAAACCATGAGAGGTAAAAAACAATGACAAAAAAAGAACGTATGCTGGCGGCGCTGCGCCGCCAGCCGGTTGACCGGATCCCGAGGGGCGAGATCGCGATCGAAGGCGGATTCATCGCGAACTTCTTAGAAGGCGTGGATAAGCCCATGTCTCCGCTCCAGAAAGAGGTTTATGTGCGAAATGAGCTTGGGATCGATTTTGTGGATATGCATGAATTCCCAAGAAAGCTTCTGGGTTACTCTGAAGACGGGTATCCGATCTACGAAAGCCCGTATAAAGATGTATTCAAGGAGACACCCCACAGCTTCCAGATGCTGAAACCGGCTCTGGAGGATATCGAGGATGTAGAGGATTATGAGCCGGCGGATATCTCTGTGGCGACACATCATCTGCTGGACTTCTATAAGAAGAACACAGACTTCTTCCTGATCTCCCAGATCAACGGACCTGTGAGCGCGCTGGACTGGTGCTTAGGCATGGAAGACTATATGTGCTACTGCATGACAGATCCGGACCTGGTGGCACAGCTGGCTGAGAAGCTGATGAAATTCGAGCTGGAGAGAGCAAAGATCTTCCTGGATAACGGGGCAGAGGCGATCCTGATCACAGACGATATCGCGTTTAACACAGGACTGCTGCTCCCGCCGGAGACCATGAAAGTAGTTGCTTATCCTTATTATAAGATGGTGATCGACGGGATCAAGGCGCACAAGGATGTGCCTGTGATCTTCCACAGCGACGGATATCTTTACGACGAGATCCCGAACATCATCGCATGCGGCTTTGACGCGATCCAGTCCATCCAGCCGTCAGCGGGCATGGACATCGAGAAGATCAAAAAAGAGTTTGGCGACCAGATCTGCCTGATGGGCAATGTGGACCTGAACTACCTGCTCCCGTTCGGCAAGCCGGAAGAGGTAAGGGAAGAAGTGAAGAAGCTGGTGAAGACAGCCGGACCGGAAGGCTTTGTGCTCACTACGTGCAATATCATCACGGATGCAGTGCCGGTTGAGAATGCGAAGGCAATGTATTACTTTGATAAAGAATAAAGAGAGGGGGCTGTCGGGAAATAGATAAGCTGGATGATACCTACACAATTAATCGCTGGGTAGTATACCATGAGGGCGGAAGAAGCGGAAATAAATTACAAAATACATGTGATTTTTCATTACAAATCAGTGAGGATGGAGAAAATTGGAAAGATGTAGATGTTGTAAAGGGAAATCAGGAAAATGTAACAGATAGAACGCTTGAAACACCGGTAAAATCTCAGTATTTTAGAATATATATTACAAAAGCTGATTCTACCGGAAGCCAGTCCACGCAGGCTCGGCTGCGCAGGGTGCAGTTATATGCTATCGAGGAGACGGTAGAAGAGTTGAAGATTGATGCTGTAGAAAACCTGGATCCAATTAGTGTGAGTATGGGAACGATGTTTGATAAGCTTGACCTTCCAGAAGAAGTTAGCACTATTTTAAGCAATGGTATGTATGCTAATATACCGGTAACCTGGGAAAAGGGAAATTATCAAGAAAATGTAGCTGGAACATATGAAATAACAGGAATACTTCAGCTTCCGGAAAAAATTGCAAATGAGCAGGATGTAACAGCTAAGATTAATGTGACTGTAACGGATGATGGACAGACAGAAAAACCAAGCAAGACCACCTTGGAGTACTTCCTGAACCTGGCGAAAGAGCACAAGGCAAACGGCGATGTTGACAACTGCGCAGAGTCTGTGAAAAAGCTGTTCGAAGAAGCAATCGCAGAGGGTGACGCAGTGATGGCAGACGAAGACGCTACATATGACGAAATCAAGAATGCCGCTGAGAAGCTGATGTACGCGATCCACGCGCTGAATATGACCGTGGATAAGAGAACCCTTGAGATGGCAGTGGATATCGCAGATGACATTGTCCTGGAAAACTATGTAGAGAAAGGAAAGGCAGAATTCCAGAAAGCACTCAAAGATGCGCAGGATGTCCTTGCAGACGAAAACGCTCTGCAGAAACAAGTGGACGATGCATGGGATGCCCTGGTAGACGCCATGTCGGAGCTGCGGCTGAAGGCGGACAAGAGTGTGCTGGAAGACCTGCTGAACAAAGTGGAAGGACTGGATCTGAGCCAGTATACTGAAGAGAGCGTGGAAGTCTTTAATGCAGCCCTGGCAAAAGCACAGGCAGTGATGGAGGATGAGGCGCTGTCAGAAGACGACCAGAAGACTGTGGATGACGCGGTACAGGCGCTGAAAGATGCGAAGGATCAGCTGAAGCTCAAAGATGGATCCGGCGAGGATGGAAACGGTGACGGAAATACCGGTGACGGACAGACGCCGGGCAGCGGGGACAACAGCGGAAACGGCGGAAATTCCGGCAGCGATAACGGAAATTCTAACGGGAAAGCAGACGCCCCGAAGACCGGGGATGCGGCGGTTCCGTTTGGAATGCTGGCGCTGGCAGTGATTGCTGGTGGAGTGATCGTAGTTTCATTCAGAAAGAAAAGTAGATAATTAATACAAGGAGATGCCTTGGGGAGTGTGATAACCACCCAGGGCATTTCTGTTTTCGGATTTTATGAGAGGGAAAGTATAATGGCGAATGAACAGGGATGCCCAGGCAATTCATAAACAGCTCGTAGGGGCTGATTTCAGAGTGTACAGAAAAGCAGCCTGTTTTTATAGACTGCTTTTCACATAGTTATTTTATTAGTTCAAAATTCACTTGGGGAATAGCGAACCGTTATCACGATTACTGTTTTCTTTGCTTCGTTGATCCGAAAGACAGCGGTGTAGTTCTCCACAAAGAGCTGTCGGTATCCCCGGTTGGCATAAACCCCATGTTTTCGCTCCGGGCAGCGATAAGGGTTCGTGTCCAGAGACAGGATGGCATTTTCAATCCGGTCTACCAGGTTTATGGCTGTCCCCGGCTCCAACAGCGTATGAGCAATATAATCATAAATACCGTCCAAATCCTGCAGTGCTCGATCTATCAGTTTGACGCTGTATTTATCCAAAGTGCTTCCTCCTCAAAGAAGCCAGCGCCTCTCTTGCGTCATGGAGCTGTCCGATCCGTTCAAATTCGGCTTCTGCTTCTGAAATCGCGGTGTCCATTGCTGCGTTTTCTACCATTGCTTCGTAAGTTTCAATACTCATTACTACCAGATCGCCATATCCGTTCTTTGTGATGAATATCGGTTCCCGGCGCGCATGGCAGAGATCGGAAATCTCGTTGGTGTTGCGAAGGTCTGTAATCGGTTTAATCTGCGGCATATTGCCACCTCCTCTCTTTCTTTGTACATTATTATAACATAATTATGAACAAAGATACATGGCGGAAAAAAGTTTATAAAGATTTTTATAGACGCCGCTTGTTCTGTGGCGTCCCGGCTTCTCTTTGGAAACTTTTCATTTTCCTGTATTCCAGCGGAGTATATGATGTATATCTCTTAAAAACAGTGGAGAAATAACTGCTCGTATTGAAGCCCAGTTCCATGGCGATCTCTGTCACATTTCTATTTTCAAGGAGCAGAGATTTTGCGTACTCGATTTTCTGCAGGTTGATGAAATCTCTCGGAGAAGTTCCCATCTGCGCTTTGAATTTGTGCTTGAACTGTGAGTCGGAGAGCCCGCAAAAGGAAGCAAGCATCTCAAGGGAGGGGACTTCACTAATGTGGTCTAAAATATAGTTTACTGCCTTACCGATGTCAGGCGAGAGTCTTAAGTTTGTCTTTGTGCTGTACTCCAGGAGCAGCTGTATAAATAATGTCAGATAAGCGGTCTCTGTATATGGATTCCCTTGATTCAAAGCTAGTTTAAATGCTTTCTTTAACAAGGATTTCATTTCTGTTGTATCCGTTTTCACGATGTGAGAAGGGATGTTGTAAAGATTCTCAAGCAGGTTCTGCGTTGCAGAACGGTCTAGAAAAAGAACCCCGTCTGTTTTCGTACAATCTAAAAGAAACCAGTAGAATTCACCGGTTGACAGAGGCATTAAATCCGTCCCGTGGATTTCATTTGGCTTTGTGATAAAAACATCTCCCCCGGATAGTTTGTAGACCTGATTTTCCGTGGAAAATGTAAAGAGTCCCCTGA
>ERZ791922.310-NODE-310-length-35536-cov-3.264846_pt1 | contig 35536 bp, 36 predicted proteins | sample MGYA00510134_ERZ791922 | MGnify/ENA primary metagenome ERZ791922 (study PRJEB30046, sample SAMN00792101) | human gut metagenome | study: EMG produced TPA metagenomics assembly of the A metagenome-wide association study of gut microbiota in type 2...
TCAATTGTTTTTAGCCGCGCTTCCTTCCTTTTAGTTTTTCCCAAATCGTGGAACCGGAACCAGAGCCACATCCCAGCCCGCTGCGAATACGTCTTAAAATAACCCACAGTTTTCGGACGTGATCCGGTCGTCCGTCCCACACACAAATCCAGATTTACAGTTTAATGTTTTTGAAAAGCTCTCCCAGGCTGGTTCCGATATTCTCGCTCTTCGGGAGAACAACCTTTTCTTCCGGCTCTTCTTTGACTTCTTCGAGTGCTTTCATGCTGAGGCTTACTTTTCCATCTTTGATGCCAATGACTTTGACAGTCACATTGTCGCCAACGTTAAGAACATCAGACGGTACTTTCACACGTTTCTGGGAAATCTGTGATACATGAACCAGTCCGGACAGACCATTTTCAAGTTTGACGAATGCTCCGTAGTTCTGGAGTGTCTCGACAGTTCCCTCGAGGACTGTACCAACCTTCAGGTTTGCGATCTGCTCTTCGCGCGCTTTCTTCTCCTTTTCTTTCAGGATCTCGCGTGCGGAAAGAACAAGGCGGTTATTTGCCTGGTCTACATCAATAACCTGTACTTCGATGTCTTTGAGCAGATAGGTCTCGAGATCTTCGATATAGGAGAGGGAGAGCTTGGATGCGGGAACAAATCCTCTCAAGCCTTCTACCATTGCGATAACGCCTCCGTTGACGACTCCTTCAACTTTTACGGGGAGTACAGTCTTCTTTTCCATATATTCGGCAACCCTGTTCCAGGGATTGGCGTCATCAAAGTGGTCTTCATAATCAGCCATTGTTTCTGTTGTTTCTGCTTCGGCAGTTTCATCAGTCTGCACCTGAGAAGTTTCTTCTGCCTGCATTGCTTCTTTCATTTCTTCGCTCATAGTACTGCACCTCAACTTACATAGTATTTTCAATGCTCCTAGTATACCATATTTAAGGCGCAAAAAACAACCGAAAGAGTAATACATATGAAAAATCTAGTTGACTATCAGGAGAAAAGATGGCAAGCTTTAATAAGAATAAAAAGGCAGCTTAAGCCTGATCTGTAACAGGACGTATGAGGCTGTATTATGACCGGGGCATTCTCCTGGGAGATGCGGGAGAAACTCTTCGGGAAAGAAGGAGACTGTTATATGGAAAAGGAAAGAAAAGTATATGTTGTGGGCCACAAAAACCCGGATACAGATTCAATCTGTTCTGCGATTGTCTATGCGGCATTTAAGACGAAGATTACCGGACAGGTGCATGAACCGCGCCGCGCCGGACAGCTTAATGAAGAGACTCAGTACGTGCTGGAGCGCTTCGGAGTAAAGGTGCCGAGGCTTTTGTCTGATCTGAGGGAACAGATTAAAGATGTGGAGCTTAAGGAAGTAGAGGGATTAAAGAGCAGTGTCTCTATCAGGACTGCATGGGAGAAAATGCGCGAGTCCAATATACATACTCTTCCCGTGACGAGGAACGGGAAACTTGAGGGTGTTATCACGATCGGTGATATTGCGAAGACATACATGGATGTATATGACAGCAAGATTCTGGCAAAGGCGCGTACTCAGTACAGGAATATCGCGCGTGCAGTGGACGGGGAAGTGGTGACCGGGAATGAGCACGGCTATTTCCTGAAGGGAAAAGTTGTGATTGCGGCATCCAGCAGGATCCTGATGTCTGATTTTATCAGCAGGGATGATCTGGTTATCATGGGCGACCGAAAGGATGCGCAGCAGTGTGCGGCAGATATGGAAGCAAGCTGTATGGTTGTGTGCCAGGATGCCCCCATATCTGAGGAAATCATACGTCAGGCTGAGGAGAAGCAGATTGTGATCATCCGTACGCCGCTTGATACGTTTACCGCGGCACAGCATATCAATCAGAGCATTCCTGTAAAATATTTTATGACAAAGGACAACCTGGTTACCTTTCGGATGAAAGAATATGTGGACGATGTGCAGGAGGTCATGGCAAAGAAGCGTTTCCGTGATTTCCCTGTTGTGGACAATAAAGGGAAATTTGTGGGACTGCTCTCAAGAAGACGTATCCTCAATGTCAAGAAGAAACAGGTTATTCTGGTGGACCACAATGAGAAGAGCCAGGCAGTGGACGGTGTGGAAGAAGCGGATGTGCTGGAGATCATCGATCATCACAGGCTGGGACTGAGTATTGAGACAATGGGACCGGTATTTTTCCGCAACCAGCCAGTGGGATGTACTGCCACCATTGTATACCAGATGTATCAGGAGGAATGTATCCTTGTGGAGCCTGTGCATGCGGCCCTGTTGTGTTCTGCAATCATTTCCGACACCCTGATGTTCCGGTCTCCGACATGCACTCCGCTGGATGAGCAGGCGGCGCGGGCGCTGGCAAAGATCGCTGGAGTCGAGGTGGAGACTTTGGCGCAGGAGATGTTCAATGCCGGAAGCAATCTGAAAGGCAAGAGCGCGGAAGAGATCTGCTTCCTTGACTTTAAACAGTTTACGGTCAATGATACAGTCTTCGGCGTCGGACAGGTAAATTCCATGAGCGGGGATGAGCTGAAAGAGATCAAGGAAATCGTGGAGCCGCATCTCGAAAGAGCAAGGCATCACCATGGCTTGAATATGATTTTCTTTATGCTGACCAATATTATTACAGAGTCCTCTGAACTGCTGTGCTGCGGACCGGAGGCAAGAGAAAAGATATTAAACGCATATGATCTGCCTGAGGATACGGAAGAGATCATGCTGAAAGGAGTTGTTTCCAGGAAGAAACAGCTCGTGCCCACACTGGTCAGCTCGCTGCAGCAATAGGATCTGCCGGAGGGCGGCGTTGTTTACAGGAGGAGAAAAATGGCAAAACAGGTTTGGAAGCCGGGGAATATGCTTTATCCTCTGCCGGCAGTTATGGTCAGTACGGCAGATAAAAGAGGAAATACAAATATACTGACCGTAGCATGGACAGGGACTGTGTGCACCAATCCGGCGATGGTCTATATTTCCGTGCGTCCCGAAAGACATTCCTATCATATGATCAGAGAAAGCGGGGAATTCGTGATCAATCTGACTACGGAGAAGCTGAGCCGCGCCGCAGATTTCTGCGGGGTGCGGTCGGGAAAAGATATAGATAAATGGAAGGAATGCAGACTGACGGAAGACAAGCCCGTATCTCTTCAATATGCCCCGGTCATATCGGAATCTCCGGTAAATATTGAGTGCAGGGTAAAGAGCATCCAGGAACTGGGGAGCCATCATATGTTTCTCGCGGAGGTATGTGCTGTCCAGGTAGATGAGCAGTATCTGGATGAGAAGGGGAAATTTGAATTAAATAAGACAGGGCTTTTGGCTTATTCTCACGGAGAATATCTTGGATTGGGGAAAAAGCTGGGAACCTTCGGGTACAGTGTGCGGAAAAAAGCGCTGAATAAGAAAAAGAAATCACGGAAGTTGTCGATCGGCAGAAAGGCGGAGAAATAATGCTTGTGTTTGAGAATGATTATTCAGAAGGAGCCCATCAAAAAGTGTTAGAACGTCTTTTGGAGACGAATATGGAACAGCTTCCGGGATACGGTGCGGACCATTACTGTGAATCCGCCGGTGAGAAGATCCGGGAAGCCTGCGGCTGCCCGGAAGCGGAGGTATGCTTTCTCACGGGAGGAACGCAGACGAATCAGATTGTTATCGGCGCGGTTCTGAAGCCCTATGAGGGAGTGATCGCGGCTGAGACGGGACATGTCAGCACTCACGAAGCGGGAGCTATAGAATGCTTGGGTCATAAAGTGCTTGAGCTCCCGCAGGAGGAAGGAAAGATATCAGCAGATAACCTGTCAGATTTTCTGAACTCGTTTTATGAAGATGAAAATCATGAGCACATGGTATTCCCGGGAATGGTCTATATTTCACATCCTACAGAATATGGTACATTGTATACAAAAGGCGAGCTGGCAGAGCTTTCAGCCGTGTGTGCTCAGTACGGGATCCCTCTTTACATGGACGGGGCACGGCTGGGGTATGGTCTTGCTGCGGAAGGGACAGACGTGACTTTAAAGGATGTGGCGGAATACTGTGACATATTCTATATCGGCGGCACCAAGGCCGGAGCTCTGTGTGGAGAAGCATTAGTGTTTACAAAGGAGAACATTCCTCCTCATTTTATGACGATGGTAAAACAGAGAGGAGCGCTTCTGGCAAAGGGGCGTCTGCTTGGGGTTCAGTTTGACGCGCTTTTTACGGACGATCTGTATTATAAGATCAGCAGGAATGCGATTGTGACAGCCGGCAGGCTGAAACAGATCCTAAAAGACAAAGGGTATAAATTTTATATTGATTCACCGACAAATCAGATTTTTGTGATACTGGACAACGGGAAATTGGAACAGTTAAAAAAAGAAGTGGTCTTCAGTTTCTGGGAGAAAAAGGACAAGGATCATACAGTGGTACGGTTTGCTACAAGCTGGGCGACCCGGATAGAAGATGTGGAAAAACTGGCTGCACTCTTATAGAGTGCAGTTGTTTTTTATATTCGGATATCATTTTGAATAGAAAACAGAATGCCGGGGGAAAATACGTAAGGCATACTGCAGATAAAAAATGGAAAAATGATAATGAATATCAATAAATAGCTTGAAACGCTCAGGAGATTTTGATAAGATACATATAGTTAGTGACAACTAACCATATGTGGATAAATCATGGAAGCTCCTTTTGCTCTGGGATACCTGAACCCAGGGCAGAGGGATCCCGTGGAAATCAGAAGAAAGGACGTAGAAAGCTATGGATTATTTAGAGATTGAAAAAGTGATCGGACGGGAGATCATTGATTCCAGGGGAAATCCCACAGTGGAGGCGGAGGTGCATCTTGTCGACGGGACCGTGGCAAGAGGAGCCGCCCCCAGCGGCGCGTCGACCGGTGAATTCGAAGCGCTGGAATTAAGAGACGGAGATAAAAACAGATTCGGAGGCAAGGGAGTCTCCAAGGCTGTGGAAAATATCAATACTGTAATAAACACGGCGCTCCGGGGCATGGATGCAGGCGACATCTATACGGTTGACAAGGCCATGATCCGGGCGGACGGCACAAAGGACAAGTCTAATCTTGGCGCAAATGCAATCCTTGCCGTATCTATCGCATGTGCCAGAGCGGCAGCGGCTTCCCTTGATATTCCTCTTTACCGCTTCCTTGGGGGCGTGAACGGGAACCGGCTTCCGGTACCCATGATGAATATCTTAAACGGCGGCGCTCATGCGGCGAATACGGTGGATGTCCAGGAGTTCATGATCATGCCCGCAGGTGCGGAGAGCTTTACAGAAGGGCTGAGATGGTGTACAGAAGTATTCCATGCGCTGGCAGCGCTGCTGAAGTCAAAAGGGCTTGCAACGGCAGTTGGAGATGAGGGCGGCTTTGCTCCGGATCTTGGAAGTGATGAAGAAGCCATTGAATACATCCTTCAGGCAGTAAAAGACGCCGGATATGAACCGGGAAAAGATTTTGTCCTTGCAATGGACGCGGCTTCCAGCGAATGGAAGAGCGGCAAAAAGGGCGAGTATGTGCTCCCGAAATGCGGGAAGAAGTTTACATCCGCTGAGCTGGTAGAACACTGGAAGTCACTGGTGGAAAAATATCCGATCTACTCAATTGAAGACGGTCTGGATGAGGAAGACTGGGAAGGATGGCAGATCATGACAAAAGAGCTGGGAGATAAGGTACAGCTTGTGGGAGATGATTTGTTTGTGACAAATACGGAGCGCCTGAAAAAGGGGATTGATATGGGGTGCGGAAACTCAATTCTGATCAAATTGAATCAGATAGGCTCAGTGTCGGAGACCCTGGAAGCTATCAAGATGGCGCATAAGGCGGGCTATACGGCAGTGACCTCCCACCGTTCCGGCGAGACGGAGGATACAACTATCGCTGACCTGGCGGCAGCGCTTAACACCTGTCAGATAAAGACAGGCGCGCCCAGCAGGAGCGAGCGTGTGGCGAAGTATAACCAGCTCATCCGCATAGAGGAAGAACTGGGAGCAGGAGCTGTTTATCCGGGATTTGAAGCATTTAATATAAAAAGTTCATAGACAAACCTAAAAAGAAATGGTCAGAGGCTGTCGGGCTGCAGTAACAAGAACTGCGGCTTGACAGCCTTTTTTGAAAATTCTGTGCATAAGAGTGCAGCAAAATTTTATGAGGAATTGTACAATAAAATTTGAACTTCGCAAGAATTATAAAAATGACAGCAAAGTGAAAATTGACGGGAGGAGCAATATGCCATATGATGGACATATAAATAAAGAGGAGGTAAAAGGACTGTGAAAGATACCACGAGCGGAAGAGTAACAATACCGACAGATTTGGATGTTGTGCCGGAGACACTGGATTTGATGAAGCGGTGGGGAGCCGATGCGATCCGTGATTGTGACGGTACGGATTATCCCGAAGAACTAAAAAAAGTAGATGCGAAAGTCTATTCTACATACTATACAACGAGAAAGGATAATGAGTGGGCTGAGGCCAACCCGGACGAGATACAGCAGATGTATATTATGACTCCGTTTTATACGGCAGTGGGAAATGAGGTATCTGTCCACCTGATGGATCATTTATATCCTGATATGCTAAAAGTAAATGATCGGGACGATATAACAAGATGGTGGGAAGTGATCGACCGAACAACAGGAAAAACAGTGCCTGTATCGCAGTGGAGTTATGACGCGGCGAGTGGAAATGTGACCATAACCGGCGCGGAAGAATTTCATGATTATACGGTAAGCTTCCTTGCGTATATTATGTGGGATCCTGTACATATGTACAATGCGGTAACAAACGGATGGACAGATTTTGAAAAGCAGATTACGTTTGATGTACGACAGCCAAAAACACATAAATACTCCATGGAGCGTCTGCGGAAATTTATTAAAGAAAATCCTCATGTAGACGTACTGCGGTATACTACGTTTTTTCATCAGTTTACGCTTATCTTTGACGAACTCGCTCGCGAAAAATATGTGGACTGGTATGGCTACTCGGCCTCTGTAAGTCCTTATATACTGGAGCAGTTTGAAAATGAGGTGGGATATAAATTCCGTCCGGAATTTATTATTGACCAGGGCTATATGAATAATACTTACCGCATCCCGTCTAAAGAGTTTCTTGATTTTCAGGCATTCCAAAGAAAAGAGGTTGCAAAGCTGGCGAAAGAGATGGTAGATATTACCCATGAGTGCGGGAAAGAAGCTATGATGTTCCTGGGGGATCACTGGATCGGCATGGAGCCTTTTATGGATGAGTTCAAGACCATCGGGCTGGACGCGGTCGTGGGAAGCGTAGGCAATGGTGCGACCCTCAGACTGATCAGCGACATCGAAGGCGTCAAATATACAGAGGGGCGTTTCCTCCCATACTTTTTCCCGGACACATTCCATGAAGGAGGCGATCCGGTCAAAGAAGCGAAAATGAACTGGGTCACGGCTAGAAGAGCGATTCTCAGAAAGCCGATCGACCGGATCGGGTATGGCGGATATCTGAAACTTGCAATGCAATTCCCGGAATTTATAGACTATGTAGAAAGCGTATGTAATGAGTTCAGGACTTTGTATGATAACATTAAAGGAACAACTCCATACTGCATTAAGAAAGTAGCGGTTTTAAACTGTTGGGGAAAGATGCGCGCTTGGGGGAACCATATGGTGCACCATGCGATCTATTATAAACAAAACTATTCCTATGCAGGTGTAATTGAATCGTTGAGCGGCGCGCCATTTGACGTGAAATTTATCAGCTTTGATGATATCAGGGAAAATCCGGATATCCTGAATGATATCGATGTAATCCTGAATGTAGGCGATGCAGATACTGCTTATACAGGTGGAGAAAACTGGACTGATGAGAAGATTATTACTGCTGTAAAGAAATTTATTTATAATGGCGGCGGGTTTATAGGAGTCGGCGAACCGGCGGCCCATCAGCATGAGGGTCGTTTCTTCCAGCTTGCGACAGTGATGGGTGTGGAGAAAGAGACTGGTTTTACCTTGAATGTGGACAAATATAACTGGGATGAGCATGACCATTTTATAAAAGAAGACTGCACGCAGGATATTGATTTCGGAGAGGGAAAGAAAAACATTTATGCGCTTGAGGGGACGGAAATCCTTGTACAGCGGGATAAGGAAGTACAGATGGCTGTTCATAGTTTTGGGAAAGGACGCTGCGTTTACATCAGTGGTCTTCCATATAGTTTTGAAAACAGCCGCATCCTGTACCGCTCGATTATCTGGGCGTCCCATGACGAGGAATCTTTGCACAAATGGTTCAGTACGAACTACAATGTAGATGTACATGCATATGTAAAAAATGGAAAATATTGTGTAGTCAATAATACATATGAGCCGCAGAGCACAACGGTCTATAAAGGGGACGGTTCAAGTTTTGACATTGACCTCGCTGCAAATGAAATCATCTGGTATGAGATCTGATCAGTCGTCAGCGTGCGACTGGCGATACTTGATCGGAGTGATACCATAATATTTACGAAAAGTCTGCGAGAAGTAGGACTGGGATGAAAAACCGGTGGAGAAAGCAATATCGGAGATCGAGTAATCCGTGTCCTTTAAAAGCCGGCAGGCGGTTTCCATACGGCGCTGGTTCAGGTACTGAATAGGGGAGAGCCCGGTAAATTTTGTGAAAGAATGTGCCATGTAATACTTGTTCATATGAGTAAGTCTTGTGAGAGTATCCAGTGTAATATGTTCGGCATAGTTGGCGTCAAGATACTCTTTGACCATGGCGCATTCTTTTGTCATTCTGGCAGAGTTGATCGGGATCGGTATGAGCCGCTGGGATCGGATGAGCAGGATGATGAGGATTTCCAGCAGATTCTGGCAGATTATGTCAGAGCCGTAAACTTTATTTTTTACTTCCCGGTAGATCTGCCCGATCAGGTTAGCTATAGAAGGCTGGTTTTCTGAATTGGAGAATATCTGTACTGAGCCGGTGCTGTCTATGGACTGGAATGCAATGCCATCGATACCCAGAACATAATATTTCAGCGGTGTATGCGGGCTTGATCTCTCTGTATGTTCAATGTGGGGCGGAATGATAACAAGATCCCCCGCTTTAATCCTGAGGGTGGTGTCGCGAAGAAGAAATTTGCCGCTTCCTTCCAGGACGAAAAACAATTCTGTAAAGTGATGCGTATGAAAAACGCTTGACCAGTCTTTGTCATCTATACACAAGGAGATGGACAGGAGACGTATATCTATTTTTAATGAGGAGGTTTCCTGCATTGAATAGTGTCTGTGGCTCATGACTGTTCCCTTCTTTCTGAGGTACTTCTTTTTTTTTTGCTGTTCAGGACAGAATGCATTTGTATCTGATCCAATTCCCATTATAGAGAAAAAAAGTTCTTAAGACAAGAATCATAAAACGATGTTTCTAAAGTGCTGATTATATATTGTGCACAATTATATTTGCTGTTTATAAAAAAAAACAGGATGAATTATCAAAATCAAAATTATTTTTTTATATGTTATAGTAAAATAGCAAGATTTATAAAAGAAAAACCAATATCCATATGGAAAAAGAGCACAAAGTATTATAGAATAAGTCTATGCAGTAAATATAAAGAGGAGGTAAAGAATATGAAAAAGGAATTGTTAAAAAGACTCCTGGCTGTAACGATGGTGTCAGCTATGGCTGTAGGAAGTCTTGCTGCATGCGGCAGCGGCGGCGATGATTCAGACGGAGGAGACAGCGGCAGCGGTGATGTCTTGAAGGTGGCTGCTTTCGAAGGAGGAAACGGAGCTGACATCTGGGAGAAGATCGCGGCAGCTTTCGAGGAGGAGACCGGAACAAAGGTAGAGCTGACGCTTTCTTCTGAGCTGGATACAGTACTTACAAGAGATATCCAGAATGGCGATATACCGGACATTGTTTATTACAATTTGGGACAGGAAAGCGGGTTTACAGAGACTATGCTGAAGGAAAACGCGGTCGCTGATATCTCAGATGTTTTTGAGGGAGAACTGGCTGACAAGATGTTGGATGGAATTCTGGATGGAACGGCTGCACAGCCGTACGGGGATGGAAAGATTTATCTGGCTCCGATCTTCTATACACAGACAGGCTTCTGGTATAATGCTTCTCTCGTGGGAGAAGGCAAAACATACGCGCTTCCGACAACCTGGGATGAGTTTTTCGCACTTGGACAGCAGGCAAAGGCTGACGGACGTTCACTCTTTACATATCCGCAGTCAGGATACTTTGATGCGACCATTTACGCAATGCTTGCACAGGCAGGCGGAACAGATTTCTACAACAATGCGCTGAATTACGACGCTGACACCTGGACATCAGAAGAAGGCAGAAAGGTTCTTGATACAGTAGCACAGCTCGTATCTTCAGATAACATTTTTGCTGATACAGTATCCAATGCAAATACAGACGGCGGGTTCAAGATCAATCAGCAGGCAGTTATTGATGGCGATGCGCTCTTTATGCCAAACGGAAGCTGGGTAGTAGGCGAGATGGCAAACTCTACACCGGCTGACTTCGAGTGGGGTGTGATGGGTGTTCCGAAATGGAGTGCCGATGAGAGTCAGGCTGTTTATACATTTACAGAGCAGATGTGGATCCCGGCAGATGCTGAGAACATTGATCTTGCAAAAGAGTTCATCAAATTTATGTACTCTGACACAGTTGTAGATCTCTGCCTTGCAAATAAGACAACAAATGCTGAGACAGGAGAAGAATCAGATGCACCGATCGTTGTTCCGGTCAAAGGTGCGGCTGATAAACTTCCGGAAGGCGTTATTAAGACAAGCTTCCAGACAGGCGATGATGTTGTCGCTGTAACAGGTACATGGGCAACAACAGCTCCGATAGAAGGACTTGACATGAAAGGTTCCGTATACGGGGTCATCGATTCCATCAGCACAGGCAATATGACAGTTGATGAGTGGCAGTCACAGCTTGTTGAAGTATGGGAGAAGTGTGCAGCAGCCCTTGAGTAAAATCAATTTATCTATTCAGAAATGCTGAAAGAAACGGTGAGTGTCACAGCTCACCGTTTTTAAAAAGGAAGGAGGAACAGTATGAATAGAAAACGGTCGCAGGGACGGTTTGTCTTTTTCTGCATAGCGCCGGCTGCCATACTTGTTACGCTTTTCATATTTATTCCGACCATTAACGTGTTCAGAATGTCTCTGTACCGAATGGGGGGGATTACAAATAGAAAAGAATTTGTAGGGCTCAATAACTTTAAAACTCTGATGGGAGATACAAATTTCCTTCAGGCAATACAGAATTCGATTGCTATTATTGTTCTGGTAACGCTGTGTACGATCTTTTTTGCAATTATGTTCGGTGCGATTCTGCATCGTGGGAAATTTAAAGGCAAGAATTTCTTCAGAATTATTTTTTACATTCCTAATATCTTGAGTATCGTCGTTATAGCAGGTATTTTCGGCGCCATTTACAATCCGAGCACGGGCCTGCTGAATACGTTTCTGGATGCAATAGGGCTGGGATTTCTGAAACAGCAGTGGATGGGTGATCAGAATATTGTATTATACTCTATAATATTTGCTTTGATATGGCAGGCGATCGGATATTACATGGTTATGTATATGGCGAGTATGGCTGCAATTCCAGAGGATCTCTATGAGGCGGCGTCCCTTGACGGGGCTACAGAACTTCAGATGTTTTTCCAGGTAACCCTGCCTCTGATTTGGAGCAATATCCGTACGACGCTTACATTCTATATCATCAGTACGATCAACTTAAGCTTCCTGTTCGTACAGGTTATGTCAAACGGCGGACCGAATGGACATTCGGAGGTTTTCCTGAATTATATGTACTCACAGGCATATGGATCTAGCGTGTACGGTTACGGTATGGCAATAGGTGTTGTGGTCTTTATCTTCTCCTTTGCACTTGCGGCTATAGTAAATAAGATTACAGACAGAGAAGTTCTTGAATTTTAGAAGGGAGGATGTGGATCGAATGAAAAAGGAGAATACAGTATCCAAAATCATATTTAAAGTAATCATCTATATCGCCCTTATTGCAATGACTATATCCATAATCGTTCCTGTGCTCTGGGTCTTTATGGCAAGTTTTAAAAGAAACGCTGAGTTTATCGGTAAAGGTACAAATCCATGGGCGCTTCCGGAACAGCTTCAGTGGCAGAACTATGTGACTGCGTTTGTAGATGCGGAGATGGGGGATTTTTTCCTTAATTCTGTAATTGTGACAGCGCTTGCGCTTATCCTGTTACTGGTAATCGCCCTGCCTGCTGCGTATGCGTTATCCAGATTTGATTTTAAGGGAAAGAAATTCTTGAATATTGCATTTATGGCGGGACTATTCGTTAATATTAATTATATTGTAGTGCCGATCTTTCTGATGCTCAGTGGAGCTAATAAAATGCTGGGCGTGGACTTTTTCCTTGATAATCGTTTTATTCTGTCATTGATTTATGCGTCGAGTTCGTTATCCTTTTCGATTTACCTTTTGAGCGGTTATTTTAAAACACTCCCAAAAGGATTTGAGGAAGCGGCCTACATTGACGGATGCGGATATTTTAAGACAATGGTCAGTATTATGATACCAATGGCGAAACCCAGTATACTTACAGTGATCCTGTTCCAGTTCCTGTCGTTCTGGAATGAATATATCATTGCGTTTACGGTGATGAATGAGCATAATACTCTGGCTGTTGGTCTGAAGAATCTTATGGCAGTAGAAAGGACGGCGACTAATTACGGAATCATGTATGCCGGTCTGGTGATTGTTATGATTCCGGTGCTTGTCCTGTACATCTGTGTTCAGAAACAGCTTACAAAGGGTATGACTTTGGGCGGATTGAAAGGTTAGGAGGGGAAAGAGAATGAGCAATATTATAAGAAATATTATCATGCTGGTTGTGTTTATTGTCTGCCTCGTCCTGATCATAGTGGGACAGAAAAATATCAGCGCTATGGGGCTTGCTATGGAGTTGATCGGACTTATCGGTCTGCTCGTGCTTTTGTTCCTGTACAATAGAAAATATAAATAGCAGCGTAAATAGAGCCTCTGCAAATCAGATAAATGATCTGACTTAGCAAGGGCTCTATTTTTGTATGCAAAAACAGGAAGCGAACTCTGGGGAGCCCGCTTCCTGAGAGGTGATAAGCTATTTTATCTATGGCATGACGGCCGTATCCAGAGTGGGAGGATAGGGGCGGCCTGCTATAAGTTTTTTTCCATCGCTAAATCCTTCTTTTCGGTTTTTCAGGGACTGGATAAGGAATCCACGAAGTTCGCTAATCCTCAGTTGATATCTGGGATCGTCCGAAAGATCAGAAAGTTCGTGGGGATCCTTTTTAAGATCAAAGTACTGTTCCTGTCCTGTTACGGAGTACCAGATATATTTGTCATGTTCTGTGACAATCCAATGATTGGAAAATTCGCCATAAGAATGTTCCCCGTGGAGCCATTCCCGGACAGTACGGCCGGGATCAGCTGCAAGTGGAAGAAGGCTTATTCCGTCCACGGAATCCGGTGGCTGTTCCCCTGCGAGATCCAGAAGAGTAGGCATGACGTCGCGAAGCTCGACGACACTGTGACAGCAGTGCCCATGCTTTACGGAAATTCCTGTATTGCTGCCTGCCCGAAAAATCAGCGGGATCCTGCAGCTGCCTTCGTATGGGCGTGATTTTCGGAACATATGGTGGTCGCATAGCTCTTCGCCGTGATCGGAGGTAAAGAGAATCACAGTGTCTTCATAGAGTTCGTGCTCGATCAATCCCATGATAAGACGTCCAATCTGATGGTCAAGATGGGTGATGCACGCATAATAACCAATCTGTGCCTGGCGTATTAGTTCCGGGTCAGACGGCCCGGTTTTTGAGTCAAAAATCCTGCCGTCTCTGTTTAGGTATTCATCGGTTTCCCAGGAACCTGTAAAAGGAGGTCTCAGATCTTTATGTCTATATAAATCAAAATAGTGCTGAGGCGCGTCAAAAGGCGGGTGAGGCCTGAGATATGAAGCCATCAAAAAGAACGGCTGTCGTGGATCACGCCTTCTTAAGAAATCGAGACATCGGTCTGTTACCCAATTGGTTGGGTGATATTTTTCTTCATGAGTCCATGGACGCGCGATCCAGCTGTTACAGTCAATTCCTGTATCCGTCACATCCGCAGAAACTCCCAGCCGGTCCTTTAACCAGTAGAAATAGTCATCCGCATAAAATTGGGATTCACGGTAAGGGACGCTGCCATACCGCGCGGCGTGAAGATATCCATCATGCAGTTCTACGTTGTGGAAACCAAGATAATTGCGGAGAGGATGGACATGCATTTTCCCTACGCATTGAGTATAATAGCCGGCTTTTGAGAGCTCTCCTGCAAGAGTGTGTTTATAGTTCCACGGAATTCCATCTTCGTATCCTACACGTCCGTGATGACTCTGCTCCATTCCGGTATGCAGTGCGGCACGAGCGGCAATGCAGCTTGGACACGCGCTGTAAGCGCGGTCAAACATGATGCCGTTTGCGGCAAGTGTATCCAGATATGGTGTCTTAACGTCGGGATGTCCTGCAGAACTCAGACAGTCGCCACGTAACTGATCTGTCATAATCAGGATTATATTGCTTTTTTTATGCATTAGTTTTTTCTCCTTAAGGCTGGATAATATATGAGCGTTGTATGGGTCTGCGCTCTGTATTCACCATAATACAATTATAGCTGAAAAGCAAGATATTTACAGTGACAGGATGGAGAAAGGAAAATGTAAAAGTATATGGCGTAAAGATTAGAAATAATGTAAAATGAAAACATGTTGACAAAGGAGAAGGAATATGGTGATGACAATTGTTTTTTTTACAGTAAGTATTTTATCTTCGATAGTCGGTTCCATTTGTGGGATCGGAGGAGGAGTGATTATTAAGCCGGTACTGGATGCAACGGGTATTATGAGCGTGAGCGCAATAAGTTTTTTGTCAGGCTGTACGGTTCTTGCCATGTCTGTGGTATCTGTATATAAAAATGTACGGGCAAAGGCCGCAAAATTAAATCTGCGTATTGCCACCGGTCTGGCAGCAGGGGCAGCGGCAGGAGGGGTGCTGGGAAAGACTATGTTCCAAACGCTGAAATCGGCGGTTGGGAATGAGTCAGTAGTAGGAATGACTCAGGCGCTTGTCCTGATCGCTGTAACTTTGGGCACTTTAATTTATACATTTTATAAGCATAGAATCAAAACAAAAACATATACACAGCTATGGCTCTGTCTGATCATTGGAATACTGCTGGGTATTATGTCCAGTTTCCTCGGTATAGGAGGAGGTCCGATCAATCTTGTAGTCCTTGCGTTTTTTTTCTCCATGAATACAAAGGAAGCTGCCTTGAGTTCGCTTTATATCATCATGTTTTCCCAGATTACAAGTCTTGTCCAGACTTGTGTGACAGGGACCGTTCCAGAGATAAGTGCCGCTTATCTGGTAGCGATGGTTATCGGCGGGATACTGGGCGGCACTCTGGGAAGTCGGGTCAATAAAAAGATCAGTGAAGAGGGCGTTGACAAACTGTTTATAGCCCTTATGATAGTGATAATCGGAATCAATATATATAATGCGATAAAGTTCGGCATTGCCTGACGTTACCTGGAGGACATGGAAAAATTGATATTAAAATATGCGTCTTCACCATATATGGGCTCCAGCATCGCAGAGTCATAGCTGTCGAAAACGAGGTCATATCCTTCGTGATCAATATTGCATTCCACAGTGATGCCGGCCTCATTAAAATTGAAATCCTCAAAGTAATCGCCATGTTCCCTGATCAGGGAGAAAATCTCTTCCGGGGTATCCGGGCGGATGGAGTCCGGCAGGACGGAATAATCACTCTGCGCGCAGACATATGAGACTGCTGCAAGTGCCATGATTTCCCCGTAAGACGAAATTTTGACGTTTTCATTTTCTACAGAATAAGAAAAACTTATGCCGGTTATGACGCCGTTTTTCTCGATGAATTGAAATGCGGGAAGCGGCGCGTATTCTCCGTTCTGATTGATGTAAGGAGTACCCGGTTTTTTCGCCCATCCTGCATGATCGTCCAGATAAAGGGCAGAGTCAGGAATCCCTGCAATGCCGGATGTAATGGAAGGCGGCAGGTTCAGCTGGCGCTCGATGCCGAAGAATTCCTGCGTGTCATTAAAGTTTTCGCAGAACTCTTTCACAGTGATATCTCCCGTGTTGGGCGGGATCGCCGCGTACTGGTTCAGTGTGTCCTGCAGTATGACAGAAAATGGGATGAATGCAACTGTAACGCAGATTCCCAGAGGGAGCCGGCCTTTGTTCAGGCTCAGGACAGAGTCTTCTTCCCAGTACAGTGTCTCATCATTTTTACATGCCTTATATGATTTGTACATGCGGATGATCCAGTAAATCGGAATGAAAAATCCATAGCCTTTCCGAAGCACGTCCCATGTACGGCGGAGGGCTTCCCGGTAAGTGAGCCGTTTCCCGTCGTCTGCCGTGACCCGCAGCCCGAAACAGAACTTGCCCGGTGTTGTCCCGGTAAACGTAAGAAACAGAGGCTCGACCAGCAGGACGATAACGTTTGTTATGAGCAGGCTGCCAGTCGTGCTCAGGAGCAGGAAAGACAACAAAGCGTCCACGAGGAAATCTTCGCTGATATTAACACCGATCACAAGAGTCAAAAAGGCGCTCCAGAGCAGGCTGTTCAGGGTAAGGTCGATCTCCCGGGCAAAGAACCGGCGCCACGGCGCAGTTACCTTTGATACGGTATCATGTTCAAGTTCCGGTGGAGCGGCATGGCGCGGCATATCCATCAGGTCAAGATAATGCTGGGCGTCAAATGTATTGTAGGCCACATGGTCACGGCACATCTGTTCGCATACATCCTGGCACTGGAGAAGCCCGCGCTGTTCTTCTTTTAAATGCCGCAGATGGTCTGCGAGTATATTTCCGAGATCCTTCTCACCGTTCCCTGCGGCGCGTATATCATCAAGGCTTAAATGGAGAGTCCGAAGAAGCCGGATGCGGTTCAGTGTTTCAAGGTCCTTTTCTGTATAATTTCTGTAGCCGTTTGTATCCCTGGCGGGAGTCAGGAGTCCCTGCGATTCATAGAAGCGGATATTGGCGCGGGTCATTCCTGAAAGGTCTTCGATTTCTTTGATCGTCATAGTAAAACCCCCTTGCTGTATTATTTTATCTGTGCCGAGTATAAGGTGTCAACAAGGTTTACAGTCAAGAGAAATTTTGATTTTTTATACAATAATAATAGAAAACGCACATCTTGAAAAACATGGCTGTTTATCATACAATGAAACAGGAAATGTGGGGAAGGGCAGATATACGGCCGTCCACCACAAGGATATATGATTTCAGGAGGACACATACAATGAATAAACCGGTATTAGTCATCATGGCGGCAGGAATGGGAAGCCGATACGGCGGTCTGAAACAGATCGACCCGGTGGACAAGGAAGGACATATCATCATGGACTTCTCGATCTATGACGCAAAGCGCGCAGGATTTGAGAAAGTAGTTTTTATCATTAAAAAAGAAAATGAAGCAGACTTTAAAGAAGCGGTCGGCAGGCGTATCGAAAAAGTAATGGAAGTGGCGTATGTTTTCCAGGAGCTTGCAAATATCCCGGAAGGATTTGAGATCCCGGAGGGACGTGTGAAGCCGTGGGGCACTGCCCATGCGGTTTTAAGCGCTATCGATGAGATTGACGGTCCTTTCGCAGTTATCAACGCGGATGATTATTACGGACGACACGCATTTCAGACGATCTATGATTACCTTACTACTCATGAGGACGACGATAAATACCGCTACACCATGGTTGGTTACCGGCTGAAAAATACAGTGACAGATAATGGGCATGTGGCAAGAGGAGTGTGCGGTCTGAATGCGGCTAATGAGCTTGTCAATGTGACGGAACGCACCCGGATCGAAAAGAGGAACGGAGGCATCGAGTATTCCGAAGATGACGGACAGACTTGGACAGCTATTGACGGAGATACCCTTGTGTCCATGAATATGTGGGGATTCACACACAGCATTTTAGATGAAATCAAAGCAGGATTCCCGGCATTCCTGGAAAAAGGGCTGAAAGAGAATCCGCTGAAATGTGAATATTTCCTTCCGGCAGTGGTGAGTGAACTTTTGGAAGAAGCACGCGCCACGGTGAAGGTGCTTGAGTCAGAGGATAAATGGTACGGCGTCACATATAAAGAGGATAAGCCGGTCGTTGTGGCAGCGGTGCAGGCGCTTAAAGATTCGGGCCTGTATCCTCAGAAACTGTGGGACGAACAGTAGATCATGCAACATTTTTACCATAAGATGAACTAAAAATATAAAGAATTTCCATCAATCCCATGCTATAATGTGCACAGAAAGAAACAAAGAGACCGCTGTGCACGGCAGGGATTCACAGGATCAGGTAAGGAGGAAAACAATATGTCCATCTTAGTAACCGGAGGCGCCGGATTCATCGGAAGCCATACATGTGTTGAACTTTTAAATGCGGGTTATGACGTTGCAGTTGTTGATAACCTGTATAACGCGTCAGAAAAAGCTATTGAAAGAGTAAAGCAGATCACAGGAAAGGATCTGAGATTTTATAAAGCAGATATCCGTGACAGAGAGGGCCTAAACGAGGTGTTTGACAAAGAGGATGTGGAATCCGTGATCCATTTCGCAGGGCTTAAGGCAGTGGGAGAGTCCGTGCGGAAACCTCTTGAATACTATGAGAATAACATTGGCGGCACGATCACTCTCTGTGATGTGATGAGAAATCACGGTGTGAAAAACATTATTTTCAGTTCATCCGCCACAGTATATGGAGATCCGGCATTTATCCCGATCACAGAGGAGTGCCCGAAGGGAACATGTACAAATCCGTACGGATGGACAAAATGGATGCTGGAGCAGATCCTGACAGACCTGCACACAGCAGATCCCGAATGGAATGTAGTACTGCTCCGCTACTTCAACCCCATTGGAGCTCACAAAAGCGGGATGATCGGGGAGGATCCGAAGGGAATCCCGAATAATCTGATGCCGTATATCACACAGGTTGCGATCGGAAAACTTCCATGCCTGGGCGTATTCGGAGATGATTATGATACCCATGACGGAACAGGAGTCCGGGACTATATCCACGTAGTAGACCTTGCTATCGGACATGTGCGCGCGGTGGAGAAACTGAAAGAAAAAGCCGGCGTATCTGTCTACAACCTGGGAACAGGAAACGGGTATTCGGTACTCGATATGGTAAAAGCATTCAGCAAAGCGTGCGGAAAAGAGATACCCTATGAGATCAAGCCGCGCCGGGCAGGTGATATCGCGACATGCTACTGTGATGCCACAAAAGCGAAAGAAGAACTTCACTGGACGGCAGAACGCGGCCTGGATGAAATGTGCGAAGACTCCTGGAGATGGCAGAGCCAGAATCCGAACGGATATGCGGATTAAATCTGCATTTGGATGTGAAGACGGACGTTTTCAGACCGTCCGTCTTCACACACAAATCCAGATTTACTCGGTTAATTCTTCCAGCGGCCGTATCTGATATCCCATTTTTTCCCATTCACCGATAAGTTCATCCAAGATCTCTGCGTTGGTATCGGATGTACTGTGGAGAAGTACGACTGCTCCGGGATGGATTCGGCCGAGCAGTTTGTCAAATGCTTCTTCTTTTGAGGGCTGATCGTCATCATACCAGTCTACATAGGCGAGGCTCCAGAAAAAGGTTTTATAGCCCAGTTCTTTTGCCATCTGCAGGTTTGTCTCGCTGAATTTCCCCTGAGGAGGACGGTAGTATTTTGTCATCTCTTCTCCGGTCACTTCCTTATAGGCTCGTTCTACATCCTCTAATTCTTTCCGGAAGGAATCCATGGACGCAATCTGGGACATATCAGGATGATGCCATGTGTGATTGCCCACTGTGTGCCCTTCTTCGCACATTCTTTTGACCAGTTCGGGTTCGGATTCTATGTAAGTTCCAACTACGAAAAAAGTGGCGGATATGTTGTTTTTTTTCAGGGTGTCAAGTATCTTCCCGGTATTACCGTTTTCGTACCCGCAGTCAAAGGTGAGATAAAGAACTTTCTCATCTGTATCCCGGGCATAGTAGGCATCATACTGCGCCAGCTCTTCAAAGCTTGCGTTGGCGGCAGGCGGCTGTCCGTCTTCCTGGAAGCTCAGCCCCCAGTTTCCTTCAGCTGAAGCTGTAACTGCTTCGTTAGAAACATTGGATCCGGCGGTACGCTCGCAAATCTGCTGGCCGAGAAAACCGATCCCCGACCCGAAAGCGTAGGAGGCAAGAAAGAGCAGAAGAAAGAGAGGGATCTTTTTTGCGAGAAATGTGCTTTTAAAAAAAGGGCAGATCTTGTGTTTGAAAAAATGATTCATGTGATACGCTCCTTAAGGACTTGAAGTCTATAAATAATATATGATGAAAAATACCGGGATTTGTACAAAAAGATCCATAAAAAGATTGACAAGATCCGAGAACAGTTGATAATAGAAGTATAGAAGATTTTGGAACCGGCGATGAAGACCGGTAACAGGAGGAATATATGGCGGAAGTGTATAGAGGAATGGCAATAGGAATGTTTGAACTGGACAGCGAGTGTATCTGCTTTGTAGCACTGGACGCGGCGGCAAAGGCGGCGAATGTGAAGATACAGGCAGTGGAGAGAAATCGTCTTTCGGCAGGTGCGTGTGTAAAGATGCGAGGTACCGTATCGGATGTGAAAGCAGCGATGGAGGCTGCATTGGAGGCTGCCCGCCCGCTTGCAAAGATCGTATCGCATAATGTGATCGCAGCCCCGTCTGAAGATACAGAGACAGCGATGGCAATGACGATCAACAAGTAACAGGGCAGGAGACTGAGAAAGAAAGGAAAGGTACAGATATGAAATACGGAGCTTATGGGCTGGTGGAAGTCGTGGGCGAAGCGAACGGAATCCTGGTGACTGACCGCATGCTGAAGACAGCGGAAGTAGAGTATGTGACTCAGGATACAAAGTGCGGAGGGCATGTGCTGATTTTTGTCGGGGGCAGCGTTTCGGCAGTGACGTCAGCGGTGGACAGTGTGAAGGAAGATCCGCCGTGCCCGGTGGCAAAGACAGCAGTCATATCAAATCCGTCACAGGAGATGGTGGATATTGTTGAAATGTTTAAAAGCAGGCGCAGGCATTAACAGGGCTGGCAGAAACGCCGAATCAGATCAGCACCGGATGGCATGGAAGCTGTCCGGGACATATAAAAAGAAAATCAGAGACCGTATTTGCGGAAGTAAAGTACTGTAGAGCTTCTTTCGTGGACGCGGTCTTTCTGATGCAGGGTGGAGAAAAATGAAGAGAGCAGTTTTATTTTTTGATATAGACGGGACTTTGCTCAGCGAAGTCACAAAGAAGATACCGGACAGCGCTGCCGAGTCAGTCCGGAGAGCGAAAAAAGCAGGGCATATGCTGTTTATTAATACCGGGAGAACTATATGCAGCATTCCCGCAGAGATCCGCCGTCTGCCGTTTGACGGCTATCTGTGCGGATGCGGGACATGTCTTATTTATCATGATGAGATTTTGTTTGAACGTTCCCTTAGCCCGGAGCGGGGCAGGGCGGTCATTGAGAAAATGTTTGAATGTAATCTCGGAGGAGTGGCAGAAGGTCCGGAAGATGTGTATTTTCCGGAACGAATCAGCCGTTTCGATAAGCTGGAGACTACGAGGCGTTATTTCAGGGCAAAGGGAATGGGGATTGAATGCTCTATGGAAAGGGGCGGATTTATCTATGATAAGCTGTTTATCTATGCGGATGAGATGAGCGACCTGGCATCGTTTCTTGAGTTCATTGATGAGGATATGGAAGCAATGGACAGAGGAGGGAATGCCTACGAAGTTATCCAAAAGGGATATTCCAAGGCAACGGCGTGTGAGTTTATCGTGGATAAGCTTGGTTTCACGAAGGATCAGGCATATGTATTCGGAGACAGCAGCAATGATCTCGCGATGTTCGAATATGCAGACCACGCAGTGGCAATGGGGGAACATGCGGAAGTACTGGACCCCTATGCTGAATACGTGACAAAGGCGGTAGAGGATGACGGGATCGCCCATGCGATGAGGCATTACGGTCTGATATAAACGCAGATGTATCTGGGGAAGCGAGGTAGAAGATATGAAGATTTTTGTATATAATTACAGAGAATTCGATGAAGCAGAATATTTTCAGAGATTTTCAAAGGAATACGGTGTAGAGCTTGGCATCTGTACGGATGCCCCTGCTCTGGAAAATGTGCATCTGGCTGAGGGATATGAATATGTAACGATCATTACGTCAAAGATCGACAGAGAACTGATGGAGAGATTTCATGACATAGGAATCAAAATGATATCTACCCGGACGATCGGGTATGACCATGTCGATATTGAAGCGGCAAAGGAGTTTGGAATCCATGTGAGCAATGTTTCCTATTCCCCGGAATGTGTGGCAGATTATACGGTCATGCTGATGCTTATGTCTCTTCGCAGGATGAAGCGGATCATGCAGAGAGGGGAAATCAACGATTTTTCCCTTCCGGGCATTCAGGGAAGAGAACTCCCCAATCTGACTGTCGGCGTGCTGGGAACAGGCCGGATCGGGCAGGCTGTGATCAGGGATCTGTCGGGTTTCGGTTGTAAGATCTATGCCTATGACAAATATGAAAATGAGAATGTGAAAGGATATGCAGAGTATACGGATCTGGATACGATCTATAAAGAGTGCGATCTGATCACGCTGCATATGCCGCTCACGGAAGATAATTTCCATCTCATCGGGAAAGAAGCATTTGGCAAAATGAAAGACGGAGTAGTCATTGTCAATACGGCAAGAGGCGGGCTGATCGATACGAAGGCGCTCATTGAGGCGATTGAATCCGGCAAAGCAGGGGCGGCGGGACTGGACGTGATCGAGGATGAGTTCGGTATGTATTACTATGACAGAAAATCTGACGTGCTCAGCAAGCGTGACCTGTATATCCTCAGAGGGTTCCCGAATGTGATCGTTACACCTCACATGGCGTTTTATACAGACCAGGCGGTAAGTGATATGGTGAAACATTCCATAGAAAGCTGTATTCTGCGGGAAGAAGGGAAGGAAGATCCCTGGGCGGTCGTTTGAGGCAGGACAGAAATTAAGATGAAAGAGTAAGAGAGTCCGGCAGTTTTACATTTTAAAACAGCCAGGCTTTCTTTTTTTGTGCTCATGCGGGCGGCGGTTAGGTGTGATCAGTAACTCATATGGCAAATGTATGATAATAAACAGATCAACAAATATTGCATAAATATTACAAATTTGTTACAATATGTTATATCTTGACTGGAGAGGAGAAAGTTTATGATCCAAATTCAGAACATCACAAAAAAATTTGATGAAAACTGTGCGGTTAATGATCTTTCGCTTGAAATCCCGGAAGGCATGATGTTTGGTCTGCTGGGGACAAATGGCGCGGGCAAGACCACGCTGCTGCGCACCATCGCGGGTATCCTTGAGGCGGATGCGGGATGTGTGACAGTTGATGGGAACCCGCTGGAATCCGGGAAAAAGAAAATCTTTTACCTTCCGGACGACCCATACTATTTTCCGAATGCGTCTGTGGAACAGATGGCAGAGTTCTATGCAAGACAGTACCAGGAGATGGACCGGGAGACTGTGACATATATGTCAGAGGCGCTGGAGCTGGATGTGAAGCGTCCTCTCCGCACTTTCTCCAAAGGAATGAAGAGACAGGCGTTTCTCATACTTGCCCTGTGTGCAGGAACAAAATATCTTCTGTGCGACGAGGTGTTTGACGGGCTGGATCCGATCGTGGCAGAGGTTATGAAGAATCTGTTCCGCCAGGAAATGAAGGAGAGAAAGTTTACGGCTGTGGTGGCTTCCCACCGCCTCAATGAGCTGGAAGATATCTGCGGAAATATCGCGATCCTGCACAAAGGCGGACTTGTGACGGCAGGTGATATGAGGGGCAGGGCAGAGCATGTCAAAAAGTATCAGTGTGTGTTCAAGGACGATGTAGATACGGAAAGTCTTAAGAGGCAGCTTGCAAGAGAGCTGGATATCGTGCGGTTTCATTCGGACGGGTGCTTTGTGACACTGGTGATCCGGGACGCAGAAGGCAATGCAGAGGAATATCTGAGGAAACAGAATGCAGAGCTGGTACGGGAAGCATCAATGAGCCTGGAAGAAATCTTTATTGCAGAAATGGAGGGGAAAGATTATGACATCCGCAAAGTACTTTGCTGACTGGATAAGAGAAGCGGGAAGAGGTCATATTTCCGCGTTTCTCGGATGGGGAACCATGCTTGTGTATACGATTCTCTCTGTGACCCGGCTGAGCTTTGATACAGACTATACATATTTTGGAACAGGCAATACTGAGCTGCCATGGATCGGGGCGGGACTGGGACTTGCTCTGGCTTTCCTGGAGTTTTTCTATCTGTTTCAGCAGAAGAAACAGGATTTCTATTACAGCCTGCCTGTGAAAAAGAGTACAGTGTTTTGGAGCAGATATGTGCACGGAGCGCTTCAGGGAATTCTCCCTCTGGCGTTTGCTATGGGTACATGCGGGATTTTTCAGGCTGCGGTGGACGCAGAGTTTGCACTTTTTGCATGGAGTTATACGGGGAAGAGCTTCCTGGCTGCAACGGGAGTGTTCCTGATCTTTTACCATATCGGGATGCTTTGTATCACAGTCTGCGGGAATGCGTTTTCAGCGCTGGCCATGTGCGGCGTATCTATAGTTTATTTCCGCATACTGACGGGGAATGTGTTTGTCACATTTGCTTCCGGCTGGTTTCAGACTTATTACAGGATACCGCTTTTAGAGAAAATGAAGACACTGTTATCCCCGTTTTCACTGGCAGAGGCTCTGACCGGCAGAGAAGTGTATGAGAAGCCTCTTGTACTGCGTTTTACGCCTTCGGCAGACCTCATTGCTGCAGCGCTGGCGTGGATCTTTCTCCTTCTTCTTTTCACTGCGCTCGCCAGCCGTAAGAGAAAGACAGAACGGACAGGGCGGATATTCGCGGTTTTAACTGCGGAGCGGATTGCAGAAGCAGGCATTTCATTTCTTGCAGGAGTCTGGGCAGCCGGATTTGCTCTGGATCTGTCAGGCATGATGGAGAGTGGAGGGATTGCGGCGTGGGGTATGGCAGTATTGGTCAGTGCCGCTGTGGCGGCTGCAGTCCACTGCCTTCTGGAAATCGTTCTGAAAAATCCGGGTGCAGGGATCTTACGGCGCAAATGGCAGCTTGCCGCATCCTGTGCGGCATCCGCGGCAGTATGTATCGTATTTCCGGCAGGCGCTTCCTCCTATGATACCTATTTTCCGGATGAAGCGTCCGGCGTGAGTATCAGTATTGACGGACTGGGTATGACTTATGATATTTATCAGCAGGTACAGGGAGATCGGGAAGACTATGAGACGGATGATCAGCTTGAAAAATACACGCTGACCGGAGATGGGAAAAGCGCGGCTCTGGGATGGCTGAAAGAAATTGCGGCATCCGGAGGGAATGCGAAAAACACATCAGCCGGCGGAACGCAGAGCGGTACCGATGCCGGGGATCCGGGCGGTGTATTCACATGGGCAGCCGTGTGTTATCATCTGGAGGACGGCTCAGAACATTACCGGACATATCCGATCTCCGAAGAACAGGCAGAATCATTTGCCACTGTCTATGAGACGGCAGAGTATAAGCAGATCGCTTATCCCGGAGTGAATCTGGCAGAAGCGGGGGAGGATCGGTTCACTTGGGATGACGGAGTGACAGGGACTGCCATGAAGATGACGGCAGAGGAGAAAGAAAGCCTTTTGGAAGCTTACAGGGAAGATGTAAAAGAACTTGAGATGGCAGAGCTTAAGACAGTGCTTCCGGCAGGGCATGTGGAGGTCCGGGCTTCCCGCAGCGGGAATGTGACAGAGTTGGTGGTGTATCCCTTCTTTGAGCGGACATGCTCTATTCTGGAAGAAACAGGCGTAGATATCGGAAAGACACTGAAGGATTATCCGGTGGAGTCCGTGGAGGTCAGGGAGAGTTTATTCTCCGCGCCCAAGGGTTCTGCGGGCGGAGTGAGTACATCCTTTTATGAAGAGCCGGGTGAAGTGGCAGAATGGAAGGAAAAGCTGGTGCCGGAGAAGCTGGATGTGCAGCCTCTTCTGTACCCTCTGGATCATTCGAAAGAGATCAAAGCAGAGATAGAGGAGGAAGAGACCAGTTCCCTGATCCGGATAGACTGCGCGGTGATGCCGGGCAGATAAGATGACGGTTATTTTTATAAAGTGATTATTTAAAAGCAGCGACACGATTCTTCTTTTTTCTTTTATACAGAGTGTTATACTGTGGCAGATCACAGTAGAATGTGCGGTGTGCCTGCCTTTGGTATTTCGGTCTGTGCAGGCAGATGCCGCGTAGAAAGAAGGAGGAAGGATATGACAAAGAGGAGGATCATTCTCATCGCGGCGGTAATCGCTGTTCTTGTCGCTGCAGCTGCGGCGGGAGCGTATCTGTATATGAACCGGTTTGATGCAGGAGAATATGTGCAGGCAGTGCTGGATGTGTCTTACAAGAATAAGACGGACAAGTATGTGGAGATCACGGGAGTCTCAGAGAAAGAGGCGGAGAAGATTTTTGAGGATAATCTGGACGCTACGATGAAAGGCTTTGAGACATCGGACATGCCGGACGAGCTTCTGCCGAAATACAGGGAGCTGTTTAGTGAGCTGGCGAAAAACGTCAGTTATACTGTGGGAAAGCCGGTGCGTGGAGAGAACAGCGTTTACAGTGTGACTGTTAAGGTTAAGCCGGTTACGCTGTTTCCGGATACATATGGGACATTTCAGGAAAAAGCACAGGAGTACGCTGACCAGGTGACTGACAGTGTGATGAATGGCGCTGAGATGCCGACAGATGAAGAGATGCAGGGAGAGATCTATCAGATCTATTATGATGTGCTTAAAAGCCAGATGGACGCAGGGATGCTCTATGGAGAAGTGCAGGATGCAGTCCTGCATGTCAGGAGAGAGGGCGGCACAGAATTTGAGATCGTTCAGGAGGATATGGATAAGCTGGATTCTCTGCTGATCGAGGATGTCGGGGGAGAATAAAAGTATAAGAAAAGAAGGCATCACTGCGGGTATTTTCGGTGATGCCTTCTTGCTGTGGCTGTATTATAAAAACTTCATCTTATTCAGCGGCCAGTACCGGAGCACTGCCTTACCCAGTATCGCATCCTCTGAGACGAATGTATTTTCCCAGTAGCGTGAGTCCCTGGAGTTGTTCCGGTTATCGCCCATGACGAAATAGCAGCCCTCCGGCACGGTGTAAGGACCGAAGCTTCCTTCCATGGGCTCCTTTATATCCACATCTTCAAGCGGAGTATCAGAGCCGTTGATATAGATGTTCCCGTCGTGGATTTCCACGGTCTCGCCGGGAAGTCCGATGATCCTTTTTATAAAGAGCTGGCTTTCATCATCCGGATATTTGAAGATAATGATATCGAACCGTTTGGGGTCGCTGAATTTGTATGCAAGCCGGTTCCCGAATACCCTGTCGCCTGTCATGATCGTGTTTTCCATTGATCCGGAAGGGATCTGTGCGTTTACGATCACAAAGGTATCGATCAGAAACGCGAGAATGACTGCGCCGATGATGACCAGCACCCACTGGAACAGTTCCTTTCCGATTGAAGTTTTTTCTTCTGAGTCAGCCTGTATATCCTGTTTATGTGCCATAGGAATTCATCCTTTCGTATCAATAAATGTAGGGTCAGCATACAGAAGATCCTGTATGCTGACCCTGCTATTATAACAAATGTTGCGGGAAATGTACATGCACAAGTATCATTCCACTCTGATATTCTGCTGTGATGCTGCCACCCATCTGTTCTGTCAATGCCCTGGCAATGGAAAGTCCCAGTCCTGTAGAACCGGAGGAGGCAGTCTCTACTGTATAGAAGCGGTCGAAGAGGCGTCCGACCAGTATCTCATCCAGTTTATTTGAGTGATTGGCAAATGTGATCATTCCGTTTTCATTGAGAGTGATCTCCAGGTCTCCGTCGCTGTACTCTGTCCCAACGAAAAGGCTGACAAAGGCGGCTGTCAGAAAGCCGATCACCATGGAGTATACAGAAAGCATGGAATCCAGGGGAGGAGCCTCGTCAGCATATTGCTGCATGGTGATATACTCCATGATTTTCATAAAGAGACCAAATCCGACCATACCGATGATGCACAGCCAGAAAAATCTGTTCTTTTTCAGTTTCGCAAAATCCGCACATAACAGTCTACTCATTTCGATTCCCTCCTCCGATCAGATTTACATAAAAGCTCTCGAGGCTCTCCTCGCGCTCGGTCAGGGAGATGACATCGCATTCCTGTTCGGCAAGGGCAAGCGTAAGCTTTGAGATATTGACTTTGGCAAAGATATCTGCCATTGTATCAGAGAAGATGTTGTACTCGATTCCCATCTCATCCAGCACCCGAGTGAGAGCACGGATATCAGATACCTGTACACGGATGCATTTGCGGCATGCTGAATCCAGCTCTTTTGCGCTCATCTCTTTTACCATATGTCCACTGTCAATGAATCCATAGTGTGTGGCAAGGCGGGAGAGCTCATCAAGGATATGGCTGGAGATCAGGAAGGTAATCTGACGCTCTCGGTTAAGCTTTAAGATCAGCTCGCGCATTTCGATGATGCCCTGGGGATCAAGACCGTTTACCGGTTCATCAAGGATGAGGAAGTCCGGGCTGCCGGCGAGTGCAATGGCAATGCCGAGTCTCTGTTTCATGCCCAGAGAAAAATTTTTTGCCTTTTTCTTTCCCGTGTTCTCAAGCCCTACAAGGCGCAGGAGTTCCGGGATGTCATCAAAGGAGGGCAGGCCTATGATACGGTACTGTTCCTTTAAGTTGTCTTCCGCGGTCATGGCCAGATAAATGGACGGCGTCTCTACCACAGCGCCCATTCGCCGCCGGCATTTTGCAATGCCGGGATCGGTATTTTTTGCTCCGTATAATGTATAGCTGCCGGATGCAGGCTCCTGGAGCCCGCATATAAGCCGGATGAGCGTAGTCTTTCCCGCACCGTTTTTCCCTGCGAATCCATAGATGGAGCCTTTCGGTACATGGATGGAAAAGCCGTCCAGAGCTTTGAAATGCCCGTACTGCTTTCCCAGCGATTCTGCTGTCAGAATATATTCCATAAATAAAACCTCCTGTAATAATGTTTACATGGATAATTCTACCTGGCAGGGGTTAAGAAAGCGGTAAAGAAAAGAGTAAAGAAACAGTTAAGATATTTCCTTTAGCATATTTCTTCGTTTAATTTAAATCCGATTCCCCAGACAGCTTCAATATAATCGTTTCCATCAACGGCTTTTAGTTTCTTTCGCAAATTGCTGATGTGTACTTTTAAAGAACTTTCTGTACAGTCCGGAGTGTCTTCGCTGATCCTGTCCAACAAAAGTGATTTGGTAATAACCTGAGAAGGATTCTGCATCAGCAGTTTTAAGATGGCGTACTCGGTCTGGGTCAGCCGTACAGGTGTATCAGCTGCGTTCACTGTGTGGGAGACAGTATCAAGGGTGACAGAGCGGAAGGTGAGAACAGAAGAAGACGAAGGGGGTGATGCCGCTCTGCGCAGCTGTACAGTAATCCTCGCCAGAAGCTCTGACGTGTCGAAGGGCTTGGTGACATAGTCGCAGGCTCCTCCAAGCAGAAGATCTACCTTATCTGAAGTCTCTGCTTTTGCGCTTACCACGATCACGGGGATGCCTCTGGTAAGCGGGAGGAGTTCTTCACCTGGCAGTCCCGGAAGCATCAGATCCAGAAGGATCAGGTCCGGTCTGGCAGAGGACAGATACATCAGCGCCTCTGTGCCGGAGTAAGCCCTTGCTGTCTGGTAACCTTCTTTTGTCAGTATTTCTTCAAGCATATCTCCGATGTAAACATCATCATCAACGATCAGGATTGTATTCATATCTGTCTGCCTCCGTTAACATGTTAATTCATCAGCAGCCAAAAGCGGGTTGTATCTATTGCAGTAGGAAGCACAGAGAAATTCAAGAAAACATGGAAAGATAGTTAAATGTATAAAAGCCTCAAATATCCATATTATTGAAATGGATAAAATGTGGGTTTTTAAAATGGTTAAAATGGTTGAAAAGCGGATAAAAATATGCTATTCTCGTTTTAAGAAGAAAACGGAAACTCATTGGAAGGAGGAGAAATGGAATGACAATCAGGGAAATGCAGGAACGAAAAAAAGAACTGGGATATACTTACGCACAGATCGCAGAGTTGTCCGGCGTTCCTGTCGGAACCGTGCAGAAAGTCCTGGGCGGGATCACTCTGACTCCCAGATACGAGACTCTCATGGCGCTGGAAAAAGTACTTGGCAGCGATACAATCGGAGGTCAGACCGGACTGCTCCGGGAAGCACAAGGCGTATACGGGATAAAGCGGCAGGGAATGTATGACCTGGATGATTACTATGCCCTTCCTGAAGATGTCAGGGCTGAGCTGATCGATGGTGTGATTTATGATATGACTGCGCCGACATCGGTCCATCAGATTATAGGCGGAAATATTTACAGTAAACTGCTTCAGCATGTGCTGGGGAAGGGCGGAAAATGTATCCCTATGATCTCGCCTCTTGATGTTCAGCTGGACTGCGATAATAAGACAATGGTCCAGCCGGATGTGGTTATTGTATGCGACAGGGATAAAATTATTGAACGCTGTGTGTACGGTGCCCCGGACTTCATAATAGAGGTACTCTCAAAGTCAACAAAGAAGAAGGATTCTGTCATCAAACTGAATAAGTATCTGAATGCGGGCGTGAGAGAGTATTGGATGATCGATCCTGTGAAAAAAACTGTCATTGTCTATGATTTTGAACACGACGAATATCCGGTGCTCTACGGGTTTGATGCGAAGGTTCCTGTAGGGATATGGGACGGTGATCTGGAAATAGATTTTGCAGAAGTATATGAGCAGGTACGATTTCTGTATGAAAGAGAAAAATAGGAAAGACACAGAATTTTCACTTATGTGAATGAAAAATAAACAATTCTAAAATAAGTGATAAAATCACTGACAAGTCTGAATACTTCTGATAAAATCCACATTGTAACGTGCAGAAGGGATTCTATCAGGAGAAAAAACAATGATGATGGAAGTTTATTATAAAATGATCAACAGCGGAGCAGGAAAGAAATTAAAGGAGATCTTAAACGGTCTTATCCCGGGACTGATCCCGGAACCGGTTCCGGTAAGAGTGCCGGTCAGGAGACCGGAACAGAGAGAAAAGCGCCGTTGACGCAGCAGTCTGTGTCAGGCAGCCATAGGATAAAAAATGTACAGGCTAATAAGGAGAAAACAAGCATACTATTAAGAAGAGGGGGGAGAATGATGCTTCATAAAAAATACAGAATCCGGTCTGCAGCCGCATTGTTCTGTCTTTCGGCGGCATTAACTGCCTGCGGCGCGGCTGACGGAACAAGGACAGGCGCAGCGGATGCTGCAGATCCTGCTCTTCAGGCAGAGTCCGTGGATACAATTGCAGAAGTGCCGGAATATGAGGGCATGCCCTATGTGGAGATCAATGACAATGAACCGGAATTTGCAGAGTCAGAGCTGACTACTGTATCTTATGAGGAATACAGTGAGTTGGATTCCCTCGGAAGATGCGGAACCGCGGAGGCATGCATCGGCGAGGATCTGATGCCTGACGAAGACAGGGAAGACATCAGCGAGGTGGAACCTACCGGATGGGAAAATAGGGAATACGATATTGTGGATGGAGGTTATGTGTATAATCGCTGTCATCTCATCGGTTTTCAGCTATCCGGAGAAAATGCCAATGAAGAGAATCTCATTACCGGAACAAGGTACATGAATACAGAAGGTATGCTGCCGTTTGAAAATATGGTCGCAGAGTATGTGCAGGAAACGGACAATCATGTAATGTACCGCGTCACCCCGGTGTTTGAGGGAAATGACCTGGTGGCATCGGGCGTGCAGATGGAGGCAGAGTCCGTTGAGGATGACGGTGCGGGCATCTGTTTTAACATATATGTTTATAATGTGCAGCCGGAAATTATCATCGATTACTCAACAGGCGCAAACTGGGCGGTTACAGAAGAGGGCGGGGAAGCCGGCAGAGAGGCGCCAGACAGCGGGTCTGCTGACAGCCGGAAATCCGAAGATGCCCAAGAGCAGACATATATATTAAATAAAAATACAAAGAAATTCCATGAACCCGAATGTCCCAGCGCAGATGATATCAAAGCAAAAAATAAAAGCGAGTTTATCGGTACAAGAGAAGAATTAATTGAGGAAGGATATGATCCATGTGGGAAATGCAGACCATAGGGAATGTAACGCGCAGACTAAGAAAAGAGTCAGGAAACTGAAAAAGAAAATGCTTGACAAATTTTGTATCTCAAAGTATACTAAACAAGTGGCTTGCAGAGGCGAGTCATGATACAGGGGATTGGTCAAATGGTATGATAGGGGTCTCCAAAACCTTTGGTGGGAGTTCGATTCTCTCATCCCCTGTTATGAAAGGGCTAGAAATGCTTGAAAAATAAGCGTTTCCAGCTCTTTTGTTTTATTCGGAAAATCAAAGGGTATCAAACAGGGTATCAAACAGCATTTTTATTTAGGAATATACCAGTATGAATTAAATTGATATAAATAGGTTCTGGAACCCTTTGGCATCTGGGTTAAAGCGTTAAAAACATTATAATAATCCCCGGCTCCTGCACTGACAGATATCATTCCGAGCACGAGCAGGAAGACAATTTGGGGATAGAGCATGCCTAGGATGTATGGGATTATGCCTAAAACGATGTTAGGAAGCAGGGACATAAAAATAAATCTGCATTTACTCATAGTTTCAGGACCGACCACAAAGAGCATGCCCTGGCGCCAGTTTGTATATAAATACACATCTTCTTTGAAACAAATAGCATGGAGGAGTTCATGTGGAAATAGCATTAATAATGAAAACAAGCAGCCCGTCGTCCATTGGAACGAATCATCGAAGAACAGTTTCCCTGACCGCATGATTGCAATGAACAGCAATATAATAAATATAGCAAGCGATAATATATTTGCAATAACTGCGAGCTCTTTTGTGGTTGACGCTTCTTTGAATTTTACTGCTCCGGGCATATGATCCCCGTGAGGAAGTGATTCCGGATCAAGATTATATTTTCCCATATAATGTATTCGCATTATTACTCTCCTTGATCTTGCGGCACTATATCGTAAAGGTATTGATAAAAGAATTGCTCTGTTGAGAGTATTTTACGGCATTAACAGGATTTTGACAACAGAATTATCAGACTGCCATTCGATTTGGTAATAGTAAGATATAGAAATTAAATATTAGCTTTTCATAATTTAAAAGGCTATACTTCTCGGAGGAGGTTTTACATTATGGAGAGAGAAGAATTCTTAGAATATCTGCGCTGTGGAAATCCTGTCACAGGCGGATCGGACATGCATGTACTGATGCATGAACTTGCGGCGGAAGCTCTTGAGGAGACGGCAGAGCTCAACGGATCATACCATGAGCCTGAAGAGATGAGACGGTTGTTTTCAAAAATTATAGGAAAACCGGTTGATGATTCATTTTCAATGTTTCCGCCTTTTTATACGGAGTGCGGAAAGAATATCTATATCGGGAAGAATGTGTTTATCAATTGCGGATGCCATTTCCAGGACCACGGAGGCGTATATATAGGTGATAATGTGCTGATCGGTTCATATGTAGTATTTGCTACGATCAATCACGGGCAGAGACCAGAGGAACGAGGCAGTAATTTTCCGGCGCCCATACACATAGGGAATGGAGTGTGGATCGGGTCACATGCAACGATCCTTCCGGGAGTGACTGTGGGTGATAATGCGATCATTGCTGCGGGAGCCGTGGTAAACAAAGATGTGCCTGCGGAGGCTGTTGCCGGTGGTGTTCCGGCAAAGGTTATAAAGTATATTTAATCCTCTGTTCTTGCTACTTTTTTTCTGTCCTGATATAATGATACTCGATGCGGTATGTTCGGCATGATTAAGAATGAGTAATTTTAACAGGAGGGAAAATTATGTCAGATTATGTGGTTACCACGGATTCTAATTCAGACGTTCTGCCTGAATTCATTAAAGAAAATAACCTTACGGTCATTCCTCAGTATTATGCGTTTGGTGACACGGTTTACGGGGACGAGCTGAATATGGAGCCTCATGAATTTTATGAGACTATGAGGAACGGCGAACTGCCGAAGTCTATGGCAAATAACCCGGCAGTGATCAGGGAAAGATTCGAAAAGATCCTAAAAGAAGGGAAAGACATCCTGCATATTGCTTTTTCCAGCGCGCTGAGCGGGAGTTGTAACAATGTCATGATGACGGCAAACGAGCTTATGGAAGACTATCCGGACCGCCGGATCGTTGTATTTGACTCTCTGAACGCATCGCTTGGGGAGGGAGTATCTGTTTACCGCGCGGTGGAACTCTGGAAAGAAGGAAAGACCATGGATGAGGTCTATGATGTGCTTATGGAGGAAAGGGGGCATGTAAATGTGTCATTTACGGTAAATGACCTGAATCACCTTCAGAAAGGCGGCAGGGTCTCAAAGACTACGGCTGTTGTAGGAAGTCTTGTAAATATCAAGCCGATCCTTACAGTTACCTCTGCCGGGGAATTAAAGTCTGACGGTACAGTACGCGGCCGCAAGAAATCACTCAAGACGCTGGTGAGCCGGATGGAGGCGTCACTTGATCTGGAACATTATGGAAAAGACAGACTGGTGTGCGTGCTTCACGGGGATTGTTATGACGAAGCAAAAAGCGTGGCGGATATGGTGAAGGAGCTTGGTTTTACGAATGTGATCATCAATGATGTGAGCCCTAGTATCGGAACACATGCAGGTCCTGGTGTAGTAGGGCTTATATCCTACGGGAAGAAACGATAAAATCACGATAGATATTTAAAATTGTGATTAGAAACCAAATAATTTCTTTTGATATTTTTGCGCATATAAACAGGGATGAGTCTGGAGTTCAGGTCTCATCCCTATTTTATATGGATCAATCTGGTTCTCGGGAGAAATAGTTTTGTATTTGTGATAAGGGAGGATAAAGGCTGAAAAACTACGTATTTCCGTTAATTCTACTCTGCGTGGAGTTTGATTCGCTGATCCGTGTATTGCAAAAACTATGGATTTTGGTAAGATGAGTTCAGACAGAACTGTATGGACCAGCGGAAAAAGGAGGCAGAAGTGTGGAGAACAGGACAGGGCAGTTTATAGCAAAGAGACGAAAAGCGATTGGAATGACTCAGAAAGAGCTTGCAGAATGTCTTGGGGTGACGAATAAGGCGGTATCAAAGTGGGAAACCGGGGTTTCACTTAGTTAAAGATACCACATCAATCCCACGCTGACTTTTGCTCAACCGATACAGCCGGAGGGCTGGATAACAAGAAAAGGCGGTATGCGCCCCGTGGAGGGG
>ERZ791922.313-NODE-313-length-35485-cov-3.333983_pt1 | contig 35485 bp, 33 predicted proteins | sample MGYA00510134_ERZ791922 | MGnify/ENA primary metagenome ERZ791922 (study PRJEB30046, sample SAMN00792101) | human gut metagenome | study: EMG produced TPA metagenomics assembly of the A metagenome-wide association study of gut microbiota in type 2...
TTAAGAGGGGTCTGACCCCTTTTTCCAAAATTTTTGTAATTGTATCAAATTGTATTAACCGCATCGCTGATGGTCTTGACTCCCACCAGCTTTATGCCGCTGATACCTTTAACCATCTTCAGGGATACTTCCGGCAGAATGCATGTCTCAAATCCCAGCTTTTTCGCCTCCGCCACCCGCTGCTCCGGCATGTTGACCGCACGGACTTCACCGCTTAGCCCCACTTCCCCGAAAACGATAGTTTTCTCATCAATAGGGCGGTTCCGGTAACTGGACACCAGAGCCATCACGATCCCCAGGTCAATGGCCGGCTCGTTCATGCGGATTCCCCCAGCGATATTCACATAAGCATCCGAATTTCCCAGAGCCATGCCCAGCCGTTTCTCCAAAACTGCCATAAGCAGGTTCACTCTGTTATAGTCAGTGCCCGCGGCAGTCCGCCTAGGCATCCCAAAATTGCTGTGACATACAAGTGCCTGGATCTCGATCAGGATCGGGCGGGTTCCTTCCATGGAGCACGCCACCACAGATCCGGAGGCATTTTCCGGTCTGCCGCTGAGCATGTATTCAGAAGGATTTTCCACTTCCTCAAGACCGGTCTGGCGCATCTCAAACACCCCGATCTCATTAGTGGACCCAAAACGGTTTTTCACTGCCCGGAGGATCCGGTAGGAAGCATGCCTGTCCCCCTCGAAATACAGCACGGTATCCACCATATGCTCCAGCACTCTCGGTCCTGCCACCGTACCCTCTTTTGTCACATGTCCTACGATAAACACAGGAATGCACAACCCTTTCGCCAGCTGCATGAAAATATTGGTGGATTCCCGCACCTGAGACACGCTTCCAGGCGCGGAGGACACTTCCTCACTGTACATTGTCTGGATAGAGTCAATGATCACCAGCTCCGGCTTCTCCTTCTCGATCACACCGCGGATCGTCTCCAGATTCGTCTCGCACAGCAGATATAGGCCGGATGCAAATGCTCCCATGCGGTTCGCCCGCAGTTTGATCTGTGCCTGAGATTCCTCGCCGGAAATATACAACACCTTCTTCCTGTCCGCGAGGCGCTGGCATACCTGCAGCAGAAGAGTAGACTTCCCGATCCCTGGATCGCCGCCCACCAGAACAAGTGAGCCAGGCACGATCCCTCCGCCCAGAACCCGGTCAAGTTCACGGATTTCTGTCCGTATCCTCACATCATCATCCGCCGTCACATCATTCAGAGGGATTACTTTTGCATCCCTGACAGATTCCCTGACAGATCTTGTTGACGCTGTGGTCCCCTTTGTGACACCGCTGCTGACCCTTTCTTCTACAAATGTATTCCATTCCCCGCATGCCGGGCACTGCCCCAGCCATTTTGATTCCTCATGCCCGCAGTTCTGGCAGAAGAATACGCTTTTTTTCCCTTTTGCCATTCTATACCCTTTCTGTCACACAAAGACTGTGCCCTGCAATAAAAATGGGGCGGATGCACCATCCGCCCCTGCTGGTCCTGTCAGCCTGACACATCTTTTTCAGCGTCCGTCCGGCTAATCACCGGCATATTCTCAACATTTAACAACCTTTACATGAACATTCTGATCCGCCGCAAGTTCCACACTGACACTGAGCTTACCGCTGAGATTTGTATTCATCCGTCCTGCAGACTCGCCGCCGATAAACACCTCATATTCGCTCTCCGGCTCAAGCTCAAGCGTAAACTGTACATCTCCGTTCGCTGAAACAGTAAACTCAACTGCTTCTCCGGTCTCCCTGAAATTCTCGACCGCGCTTCCCGGAACAGATTCATACACGAACATGCCGTTCTTTTCCATCTTTGTTATCTCTGCAAATGTCTTCACTTTATAGATATCGCCCTCAAACTCGAAATTGTCCTTCTTTGTTTTTGCCGCGAGCGTGTAATCACCAAAACTGAGTGTACCGTCATTTTCTGCGCGCAATAATTCTTTCACTGCTGCCATTGCATTTTTCCTCCTAAGTATTTCAGTAAATTTCTGATATCGATATTATAATATAAAGCCTTTATTTTTTCTACTGAAATATCTGTGAAAATCATACCGTTTGATCATTGTCCGCCCCTTTTAACCGGACTGCTCTCTAAACTTCCTGCACAATAAAACGGATCTCTTTCTTCACAGTTCCCGCCTCCACGCGGTCGCCTGGCTTGATCTCTCCGTTCAGGATCGCCTCTGCAAGCTTATCCTCCAGTTCTGTCTGAAGCGCGCGCCGCAGAGGTCTTGCCCCATATTTCGCATCTGTACCCTTTTCAACAATAAGAGCTTTGGCAGATTCTCTCAATGTAAGCCGGATACCCATCTGATCTTCCAGCCTTTTTGTCAGGTCACGGCACATCAGCGTTACGATTTTTTTCATATGTGTCTTATCCAAAGCATGGAACACAATGATTTCATCAATCCTGTTCAAAAATTCCGGGCGGAAGATCATCTTCACCTCATCCATGACATTCTGCTTCATCCGCTTGTAGTCACCTGCAGGATCCTCCTTCACCGCAAAGCCAAGCTTCTTAGGATCAACGATCGCCTTTGCCCCCGCATTGGATGTCATGATGATCACAGTGTTGGAAAAATCAACCTTTCTCCCCTGGGAGTCCGTGATATGGCCGTCATCCAGCACCTGGAGAAGAATATTGAACACATCCGGATGCGCCTTCTCAATTTCATCAAAAAGGATGACCGAATACGGATGCGTTCTTACCTGGTCGCTGAGCTGGCCGCCCTCCTCGTGCCCGACATAGCCCGGAGGGGAACCGATCATCTTCGCTACAGAGTGTTTCTCCATATATTCTGACATATCAACACGGATCATGGATTCCTCGCTCCCGAACAGAGCCTCTGCCAAAGCTTTTGACAGCTCAGTCTTTCCCACGCCCGTAGGTCCCAGGAATAAAAATGAACCGATCGGGCGTCTCGGGTCTTTCAGACCCACTCGTCCTCTTCTGACCGCCCTCGCGACCGCGCTGACCGCCTCTTCCTGGCCGATCACCCGTTTGTGGAGGACATTCTCCAGCTTTTTCAGGCGGTCCGCATCGCTCTCTGCAAGCTTCTGCACAGGAACTTTTGTCCATGCGGAAACGACCTCAGCGATATCCTCCTCTGTCACTTCAGGTTTCGAGACTGCCGTCCTCTTCCTGAAACGCTTCTTGACGCTGTCCAGCTTTTCCTCTGCCTGAGTCTGCTCTTTCTGTATCAGGGAAGCCTCAGTAAAATCTCCCTTTCTGATTGCCTCTTCTTTCTGAACAGCCAGCTCTTTCACCGTCTCTTCCAATGCCGTCAGATTATCCGGCACTCTATATCCTTTAAGGCTGACCTTTGAACACGCCTCATCCATAACATCAATCGCTTTATCCGGAAGATTTCGGTCCGTGATATACCTCTGCGGCATCCTGACCGCCGCCTCCAGAGCCTTATCACTGATTGTCACCCTGTGATGGTTCTCATATTTCCCTCTGAGCCCCCGAAGGATCTGCACACACTGCTCCTGAGAAGGTTCCTCCACCGTCACCGGCTGGAAACGTCTCTCCAGCGCTGCGTCTTTCTCTATATATTTCCGGTATTCTGTGATCGTAGTAGCGCCGATGAGCTGCATCTCCCCTCTTGCAAGAGACGGTTTGAGAATACTGGACGCATCGATTGCCCCCTCTGCTCCGCCCGCGCCGATCATTGTATGGATTTCATCTAGAAACAAAATGATGTTTCCATTTGATTTGACCTCAGAAATCAGTCCTTTCATTCTCTCCTCAAACTCTCCCCGGTACTTTGATCCCGCGATCAGCCCCGGAAGATCCAGAGTGTAAATACGTTTGTCTTTCATCTTTTCAGGGACTACTCCTGAAGCGAGTCTCTGGGCAAGCCCCTCTACAACCGCTGTCTTGCCTACACCCGGCTCACCGACCAGACATGGATTGTTTTTCGTTCTGCGGCTCAGGATCTGCATCAGGCGGTACATTTCCTGTTCTCTGCCGAGCACAGGATCCAGCCTGCCTTCCTCCGCCTGTGCTGTCAAATCTGTGCAGTACTGTTCCAGCATGGCGCCCGCGCCCTTTTGCCCCTCCTGGATCTCTTCCTGATATTCCTTAGCGTCTATCCCCGCTGCAGCCATGATATCTTGAAAAATCTTCTGAAGATTAATATTTAATGTGATCAGGATACGCGCTGCCACACAGTCCACATCCCTGATAATAGACAACAGCAGATGCTCTGTCCCCACATCTGCTGTATGCAGTCTGCGCGCTTCCTTTTCGCTGTTTTCCAGAATGCTGCGGAAGCGTGGACTTTCCTCCGGCTTTTTCCCTTCAAAAGAATTCTCCGGAGGCACGATCAGCTCATCCATAAGGCGGAGTACATCTTTTTCCTCCACTCCGTTCTGTGCCAGGATCTGACCGGAAACTCCCGAATACTCTGACCTAAGCCCCAAAAGAAGATGTTCTGTTCCGATATACGGATGCCGCATCTCTTTCGCCTTCTTTGAAGCGTATTTTATCGCCCTTTCTGCCTGTTCTGTATATGAAATGTGCATAAATTCCTCCTGTCCTTCTGCTCATGATCACTCATCAGAGCAGATCTTTCTTTCATATAAATACACTCTATCCCTCCATACGCATACTGTAATCGTCAAATATCTCATCCACCAGGTCATGTACTTCCTGCCTGGAGATATTCTTACAGCACCCGCGGGCGAGCACGATCCGAAGCTCACGCCTCATCTCTTCCAACTGCTCCAGCTTGTCGATATCCAGGGCGATCACCGCGCCCCTCCGCTTATCCAGACTGATATATCCTTCCCGTTTCAGCACACTGTATGCCTTGTTCACGGTATGCATGTTGACCCCGATCATATCTGCAAGCTGACGCACTGACGGGAGAGAATCTCCTTCTCGGATCACAGAAGTCGCGATCCCCATAATAATCTGGTTGCACAACTGGACATAGATTGCCTCGTCACTGTCAAAATCAATTTCTATCAGCACGGTACTTCATCCTTTCTGGAGTGTGTTATACACATGGTAGCACAATAATCAAAAACCTTCAAGTTTAAAAATCTGGATTTGTGTGTGAGTACGTGTGGTCGATAAGACATCCGAAAACCGCGGAGTATTTTAAGACGTATTCGCAGCGGGCGGGGATATGGCTCAGGTTCCGGTTCCGTAATCTGGGGAAGTGCTAAACGGCAGGAAGCACGGCTAAAAACAATTGAAGAGAGGATGATTCGGCTTCGCCTCAGGCATCCTCTCTTCAATTAACGCCGCACTCCCTGCCGTTAAGACTTTCCGGCAGTCACCGTCGCCACATCCCCGCCCGCCGCGAAAGGCACTTCAAACAGGTCCGCGTTTTTCTACGTTCATCCGATCAGAAGTCCGCACAGCCAAATACAGATTTTAAAACTGCATCTCAATCTTGGTGCCTCTTCCGGGAGAGCTGTCAACACTGACTTTCGCCCCGTGGAGCAGTGCTCCATGCTTTACGATAGACAGCCCAAGTCCGGTCCCTCCGCGCTCCTTCGAGTGACTCTTATCCACGCGGTAAAATCTCTCAAAAATACGCTCATGGTGTTCCTTCGGAATACCGATACCCGTATCAGCAACACTGATCTTAGGTCCTTCCAGTGTATTGCCGACCCAGACAGTGACCCTTCCCCCGTCATTATTATACTTGATCGCATTCTCACACACATTGTAGACCATCTCATCCAGAATCTGACGGATGCCCACATATTTCACCGGCTCCCCTGTAAGTTCCATGCGGATATTCTTCTGAGACGCCTGAGGCGACAGGCGGCTGACAATTTCTCTGGTCAGATCATAGAGATCAACCTCCTGTTTCTCCAGCTCTACAGATTCCTCATCCAGCTTGGAAAGCTTGATGATATCCTCTACGAGAGTGATCAGGCGGCGCGCCTCCTTGTAGATACGCTCTGAAAATACCGGGATGTCCGCCGGACGCACCATTCCGTTCTTCATGATCTCCGCATAGCCTGAGATAGAGGTCAGCGGAGTTTTGAGCTCATGGGATACATTTGCAGAAAATTCCTTCCTCATATTGGAAACAGCTTCTTTCTCCCTGTTCTGTCTGTCCATTGCAGTAAGGAGAGGGCTCAATTCTGTATAAACATCATTGTCAAGCGGCTGCTCCAGATCAAGCTCGTTTATAGGCTTGATCAGGCGGGCTGTCTGCCATTTTGCAAGCAGCATGGCAAAGATGATCATCAGTACGGCAAGCCCCCCGATCACCGGAAGCATAGTCAGAGCAGTACTTGCCAGGCTGTCCACCTCTCTGGACACACGGAGCACACTCCCGTCCTCCAAAAGGAGCGCATAATAATACAGGTCCTTTTCTACTGTCACAGAACGTCTCACATCTTCGCCTTCTCCGCTTTTAAGCGCTTCCCTTACCTCTTCTCTCCCGCTGTGATTATCAAGAGTATCCGCATCACGCCGGGAATCATAGAGCACATTGCCACTCTCATCAATGCGGGTCACACGGGTTGACTCATCTATATTGTCCATCTGTTCCAGATATTCTGTTCCTGAAATGTTGACGGCCGTGCAGATATATTTTGCCTCCTGCTTCACTTCCGCCCGCAGGATAGACATATTCTGATTATAAAGGATCACGGACAGGATAACATAGAAAAGCACGAGGGTCACTGCAAGAATGACCATCATGCTCTTCTGTATCTTAAGCCGCATGCTCCTGGGATATCTTTCTCTGATCTTTTCCCGAATATTCTGCTGAATCTTCTGTACCATACTTATGCGACTCCTCCAACACGATATCCTACGCCGCGGACAGTCTGGATGATCTCTCCTTTTGTTCCCAGCTTCTGCCTTAAAGTCCGGATATGTACATCCACAGTCCTGGTCTCGCCGTCAAAATCATAACCCCAGATTTCTGTCAGCAGCTGATCCCTTGTCAGGACGATCCCCTGATTGCGCATCAGTTTCTCCAGAAGCTCAAATTCCTTGAGAGTGAGCGCTATCTGTTTTCCGTCCACAGTAACCTCATGCTTCTTTATGTCCATGCGGACGCCCGAAAGCTCCATGTCGATACGGTCTTCTACCTTCCCTGAACGCCGCAGGACCGCCTTGATCCTGGAGACGAGCTCCATCATGCCGAATGGTTTTGTCACATAGTCATCTGCCCCGGAATCCAATCCGATCACTTTATCATACTCTGTGCCCTTTGCTGTGACCATGATCACAGGAATGCTTTTCGTCTTTGGAGAAGACTTCAATTTCTTCAAAAGTTCAAGACCGTCATCCCCGGGAAGCATGATATCAAGCAGGATCAGCTCCGGCGTATCAAACGCCAGAGCCTCCATGAAGGCAGAACCTTCCGCAAATCCCCTGGCTTTCAGCCCGGTTGTTTCCAGAGTATATATCACCAGCTCACGAATGTTGTCGTCATCTTCCACGCAATATATCATCGTTTCGAGTTCTCCTTCGTCTTATATTACCTTTTCCAATATCAGCCGTTATCTCTTTTCAAAAGACTGCGGCCGCACCGTCAGCTTTCGTGGATAACCGCGCTGTCCTTGTGCACGCCGGTAATGGAAAATTCCACCCACTCAGCAATATTCGTTGCATGATCACCGATACGCTCAAGATATTTCGTCACCATGATCAGGTCAAAGATCGCTTTGCCATTCTCGCCTTTTTCTTCTTTAATGAAGCTAATCATTTCATCCTTCACTTCATCAAAGTAAAGGTCAATCTCATCGTCCGCTTTCATCACATCGCGGGCAAGCTCAAGATCTCTGTTCACATAAGCTGTGACACTGTTGCGCACCATTTTGCTTACCTCAGACGCCATAGTGCCGATCACCTGGATATTTTCCGCGGTTGCCGCCCATTTCTTTGAGGACAGGATGATCTCTGCAATATCCGCAGTCTGGTCTCCGATACGCTCCATGTCTGTGATCATTTTAAGCGCAGCGGAAATTCTTCTTAAATCCTTTGCCACCGGCTGCTGCTGGAGCAGAAGTTTCAGGCAGAGCCTCTCAATATCTTTCTCGGACTGGTCGATCTCCTCATCCTCTGAAATGATAACTCTTGCCTGCTCCGCGCTTCCGTCTTTCAGAGCCTGTGTTGCCTTTGCGATAGCTGTCTCGCAGAGCTCTCCCATATGTGTAAGCTGCTCATCCAGAAGATGAAGCTGTTCATCAAATTTATTACGCATGATTTAACCAAACCTCCCTGTGATGTAGTCTTCTGTTCTCTTATCCGCTGGTATGGAGAAGAGTTTTTCCGTATCATTGTACTCTACGACTTCTCCCAGAAGGAAAAATGCAGTATTATCGGATACACGTACAGCCTGCTGCATATTATGCGTTACCATAACGATAGTATAGTCCTTTTTCAGTTCCATCGCAAGGTCTTCGATCTTGGATGTGGAGATCGGGTCAAGTGCAGAAGTAGGCTCATCCATGAGAAGGACTTCCGGCTCAACGGCAAGCGCTCTTGCGATACAAAGTCTCTGCTGCTGTCCGCCGGACATGCCCAGCGCGCTTGTCTTAAGGCGGTCTTTACACTCATCCCAGATCGCTGCGTTTCTCAGTGACTTTTCTACAATATCATCCAGCTTTGACTTGGAATGGATTCCGTGTGTCCTCGGTCCGAACGCAATATTATCGTAGATGCTCATCGGGAACGGATTCGGTTTCTGGAATACCATGCCCACACGTTTTCTTAACATATTTACGTCCATGCCCTTAAAGATATTCTGTCCGTCAAGGAGGATCTCACCGTCGATACGGCAGCCTTCCACAAGGTCGTTCATACGGTTGATGGACTTAAGGAGTGTTGATTTACCGCAGCCGGAAGGTCCGATAAATGCGGTGATCTTGTTGGCTTCGATCTCCAGATTTACATTCTTGAGCGCCTTAAAATCGCCGTAATACAAATCCAGATTCTTTATACTAATCTTAGACATTTCCTCTACCTCTTTAATCCGGGACGTAGTCAAATTCAATTTTACTACGTCCCCTTTCACAGTTTTTTCACATTTATGCTTTCGTAAGTTTTCTTGCGATCACGCTTGACAACGCGTTAATGCCTACTACAAGAACAAGCAGGATGACCGCTGTTGCGTATGCCTGATCCATATAGAGTCCCTCACTTGAAAGGACATACATATGAAGAGCCAGGGTACGCCCCGATCCCATGACACTGTCCGGAATCTGCGCAACGGTTCCTGATGTATACATCAGCGCCGCAGTCTCTCCCACGATACGTCCGATAGCAAGTATCACACCTGCAAGAACGCCAGGAATCGCCGACGGAAGGACGATGCGGAACACAGTGCGCAGCTTGCCTGCGCCCAGCCCGAAGCTTCCTTCACGGTAAGAATCAGGAACTGCTTTCAGCGCTTCCTCTGTCGTTCTCATGATCAGCGGAAGGATCATGATCGCTATGGTGAAGGCGCCTGCCAGCAGGGAGAAGCCCCACCCCAGAGCATTTACAAAGAACAGCATACCGAAGAGTCCGTATACGATAGACGGAATGCCGGAAAGCGTCTCTGTCGTCAGCCGGATGACCTCTATGAATTTGTTTCCTCTCTTCGCATACTCTACGAGAAAAATCGCAGAGAAAATTCCGAACGGAACCGCGATCAGCAGTGATAACAATGTCATAACGATCGTATTGACAAAGGCCGGCACGACCGAGGCATTCTCAGAGCTGTACTCAAGCGAAAACAGTGACGGTTTGATATGCGGCAGACCGTTGATCAAAATGTAGGCGATCAGAAAAATCAGAACGGCGAAAGTGACGAGCGCTGCCAGCATCACGAGCAGCATCAGGATAAATGAGCCCGGATGCTTTAAATATGTTTTGAATTTATCGCCGATCGTTGTTTTATTGATCATCTGATTGCTTCTGCTTACTTCATTACTCATGATCCGCCCCCCTCTTCAGCAATGCTACACTCAGGTTAATGATCAGGATAAATACGAAGAGCACGACGCCTGTCGCGATCAGCGCTTCGCGGTGCAGGCCTGTGGCATATCCCATCTCAATAACAATGTTTCCGGTCAGGGTACGGATGCCATCCAGCATACTCGTCGTAAGCCGCGCCTGGTTTCCGACGATCATGATGACAGCCATTGTCTCTCCGATCGCACGACCGATCCCCAGCACGATCCCGGCGATCACTCCTGATTTTGCCGCGGGAATAATGACTCGGAAAATACTTCTTTCCTTTGTAGCGCCCAGCGCGAGTGATCCTTCATAGTAGTGCGCAGGCACCGCGCGCATCGCGCTTTCGGTAGTCCCGATGATCGTCGGAAGGATCATCATTCCGAGGATCAGGGAAGCAGTCAGGATACTGTTCCCGTTGCCGGGGCTCTTTACAAGATGTGCCTTGTACAGTATAGTCCCGAATTCACGGATCAGCGGCACTACGACCACAAGTCCGAAGAAACCGTAGATAACAGAAGGAATACCTGCAAGAAGCTCTGTGGCTGCCTTCAGCGGTTTATAAATATGTTTCGGACAGTACATTGCCATAAAGACAGATGTCAGGATACCGATCGGCACTCCGAAGATGATCGCGCCCGCTGTCACATAGAGGCTTCCCACGATCATAGGCAAGATGCCGAACTGTTCACTGTTCGGACGCCAGATCTCGCCTGTGATAAATTTGATAAATCCGATTTCTCTCATTGCAGGGATTCCATTTGCAAAAAGGAAAATGCAGATGAGCGCCACCGCCAGCACGGATGCACATGCGGCTACGAAAAATACTCCCTGCATGAATTTTTCAGTCCATGCTTTTGATTTCATTTTTTCCTCCTAATGAGCCGGGAAGACATGCTCCATATCTGCCCGGCTCACATTTTAAAAGCGGAAACCTTTTACTTTAAGGATTTCTCTGTATGGTATTTTAAAGTCTGCGCTAATCCGATTAGATTGCGTCCCAGGTTGTCACATCGCCAAGGTAGATATTCTTCACCTGATCAGATGTCAGATCATCCGTCGGGTTATTCTTATTTACGATAACAGCGATACCATCTGTCGCGATGACTGTTCCCTCAAGTTCAGCAGCCTCTTCGTCCTTCAGCTCTCTGGAAGCCATACCGATATCATAGCTTCCCTCGATTGCAGATGTCATACCTGTTGTAGAATCAGATGTCTGAAGCTCGATAGATGCGTTCGGGTTTACTTCTGCATAAGCCTCGATCAGTTTTTCCATCAGCGGTGATACAGAAGAAGAACCTCCGACTACACAGCTTCCTTCCGGAGCCTCGCCGGCATATGCCTCTACCTCAGCTACCGGGATGTATCCCTCGTCAGCTACAACTGCCTGACCCTCTGTACTCATGATGAACGTCATGAAATCCTTTGCAACCGCATTGTCAGAATCCGGTTTCACTGCCACGTTGAACGGTCTGGATACTTTGTAAGTTCCGTTCTCGATATTCTCTGCCGTAGCATCTACTCCGTCAATCTTAACTGCCTTTACGAGAGAATCGTCAAGAGATCCCAGAGAGATGTAACCGATCGCATACTCATTCTCAGATACTGTCGTCATCATAACTGAAGTGCTGTTTGTCGTCTGAGCATCCAGAGTGATCATATCGTTGTCTTCTTCATCAACAACACCGAACAGCTCTGTGAAGGCTCCTCTTGTACCTGATCCTTCCTCACGTGTTACGGCTGTGATCATATTTGCCGCGTCCCAGCTTCCGGACTCGCCGCCTTCATCTGTTGCCGCGTCACTGTTCGCTGATGTGTCTTCGCTGCTTCCGCATCCTGCTGCCATTGCAGCTACCATTGATACTGCTGCCAATACTGCGATAAACTTTTTCATTTTCATTGTCTCATAATCTCCTTTTTGAAATTTCGATTATTATGTATCGCGGGTTTTCCCGCCTCTGCCGAGGACTTCTTTCGTCCGTCAACGGTATTTATGATAAAAAAGGAATGTAAAATGTAAAATCAATGTTATGTTAAATCTGTGTAAAATAAAAAAGTGCCGTATTTGCGGGGTTTTCCTCTATTATCTCCGCAAAAACAGCACTTTATTCTTCATAAGTCATCTGTTATCCAAGCAGGTATTCCGCAAGGTCTTCAATCGTATAGAATACTTTATCAGCACCTGCTTCGATAAATTTTTGTGCGACTTCATCGCACTTCCGGTCCTTTTCTTCCTTGGAGAGCGCCTCGTATTCCTGGAGTGAAAGCCCCATCTCGGAGCTTCCCACGACAATCCCCGCGGACCATACTCCTGCGCTGCGCCCCTCTTTGATATCTGAAATAGTGTCTCCCACTTTGAGCACGCGGCGCACCTTCTTAATATCCAGCGCTTCCATATTCCGGAAGATCATGTACGGATACGGCCGTCCTTTCTGTCCTGTAGAATCCGGGCTGAACCATACTTCTTCCATTGTCTTCCACTGGTCATAGAGATCCAGAGACAGACTCCTTGCATTTCCAGCGCTTGCCTCGAGAAGATCTTTTCGCGCAATGATAAAGGAAAATCCCGGAACGCCCTGGATACATTTATTCGCGCTGCTGATAATGAAATCAATCCCCCAGTCCTTAACCGGGATATCGACACCGCCAAAGCTGCTCATCGCGTCAACGATGAATATGCGTCCCTTTTCTTTTACAACTTTTCCCACTGCTTCGATATCATTAAGTATCCCGGATGTCGTCTCGCTGTGAACCATTGCCACATGAGTGATCGCCGGATCTGCATCCAGCATCTCACCAATTTTCTGCGCGTTGGGCACTTTATTATAATGTTCATTGTATACCTGATACTTGATTCCCGCATGCTCCGCAATATCTGTCATACGCTCGCCGTAAGCTCCGTTGGCGCAGATCAGGAGTTCATCGTTTGCTCCGGGAATGCTCGTCAGGACCGACTCAACGCCGAATGTGCCGCTCCCCTGCATGAGCACTGCCGTGTACTCCTCCGGTGATACATGCGCCAGATCCAGAAGTCCTCTGCGGATCTGCTGGGTAATCTGTTTGTAATCATCATCCCATGTACAGTGGTCAAAAAGCATCTGCTGCTTTACCGTTTCCGTAGTAGTCAGCGGTCCCGGTGTCAGAAGTTTATATGATCTCATCTCTGTTTCCTCTTTTCTCTTCTATATTTTTGTTGTAAGATTTCAGCCGATTTTCAGCCCCGCCGCAACAGACGAGGCTGAATTCCAGATAAGTCCTTATCTATTTAGATCCCTGCTGCCTCTTTGGCTTCCTCGGACAGCGCCTGGTGCTGCTCTAAAAGATCAACAGTCAGCTTCTCCGGGAATACCTTCGGGTTTGCAGATTTGTTCGCTGCATCTGTGCTCTCCCCGTTATAAAGTGCATTCGGATAGTAAGACTGGAGCCCTTCTCTTCCGTTCTCAATGATGCACTGTGCCATCTCCATGGCCAGCGGGTTCGTATTATCGCCTTTATCTACTACTGCCACCGATTCTGTCAGGCTGAAATTTCCCTCTGCCGGATCGATATAGTCGATGGGAAGTCCGTCCGCCTTATCAGCTACCGCCTGCTGGCGAAGACCAAATCCGATAGCAACTTCACCTGCGCGCACTTTTTTAAGCGGAGCAGAACCCGAATCCTCAAGATGATCGCCTACATTTTCGTAAATACCTGTCAGAACTTCCTTAGCGCCCTCCTCGCCGTACTCTGACACAAGAGCCTGGATCAGAAGCCATGCCGTGGAAGATGCGGAAATATCTGTCACCGAGATAAATCCTTTATATACCGGATCAGCAAGATCCTTTAAAGATGCCGGCATCGGAAGATCGTTTTCTTCCATCATTTCCGTATTTACAATGATCGTTCCTTCCTGAGATGTGATCGGAGCGCAGTAAGGCTCAAATTCATCGATCGTATCTGCATCAAATGTCAGATCCTGGAACATGGAGTTCTGATCCTGGGCACTTTCTACATAGAAGGTACTCATCGTCACCATGTCTGCCTCAATATCCTTACCCTCTGCCAGCAGTTTTCCGCCAAGCTCTGATGTGCCGAATGTCTGGAACATATATTTTCCTTCGTATCCGTTATTATCCAGAGCGTTCTCCATTGCTGTGATCGCTTCTTCGTCCGCGTTGGAATAAATGATCACCTGCTCGTCAGAAGATCCTGTGCCGCATCCCGTAAGCCCGAAGCTTGTCACAGCCGCTGCCGGCATCCGCGCCCGGACATTTTCCCGTCCGGCCCCTCCTGCCCGTACGCCTTCTCCCGCACTACTTTCTCACAGAGTTTCAATTTCTCCGTATACTTCTCATAATCCGATAATATAATCCCCATATAGATCATATCCACGATCAGGAATTGTCGCATATTTGAAATTAGTGATCGCCACGGTACAGGCCCCAGCCTTTTTCGCCGCCCTGAGAGCATCTACTGTGTCCTTTGACTCCCCGGAATACGAGATACCGACCGCCACATCCTCGGGTGTCAGGCTCCCCGCCGCTATCTGCTGGTGATAACAGTCGCTGAAATGCCTGCATGGCAGTCCCAGGTAAAGAAGTTTTGTCAGAAGATCCAGAGCCGTTGCTTCTGAATTTTCCACGCCGTAAATATCGATCAACCTGGCATTCTTCATCGCTTCCACTGTCTTTCGGTATATTTTCCCCGAAAAATTTTTCAGTGTTTCCTCCAGCATTTTCTGGGTAGTCGCTGTCATATTGAAAGGTATCTCCTCCAGCGGAAGAGATCTGTCCAGCGTATACCCGTACATCGGAACCTTGCCTTCTTCCGGGACTTTCTCTTTTTTGGCCAGCTCTCCTACAAGCTGGTAGCAAAAATCACGGTAACCGGAAAATCCCAGAGACTTCAACATCCTCAATACTGTCGGCTGACTGACGCCCGCATTATCTGCCAGACGGTCTATGGATAAATCCGGTATCTGCTCAATATGATCCAGGATGTAATCCGCCGCAAGTTTTTCCGAACGTCTCAGATCCGCATATCCCTTCTCAATCTGTTTTCTGATATTTTTCATGACATCTGATCTTGTAGATTCTCTACAATTTCCCTCTCTTTTATTACTCAAAATCTCTTAACAGATTTTAACATAAAGACACGGAACAGCGAACTCACAGATATGTTAAATGTTTGTAAAGCCATTGATTTTTCCCTGAAGAAAGCACAAAATCAAAGACCGCTGTGATACAGATGCCAAATTATCGGTATCACAACGGTCCTTCCTTTGTATTACTATTCTACTGTCACAGATTTTGCCAGGTTTCTGGGCTTATCCACATCCAGTCCCTTTGCCACGCTTACATAATACCCCATCAGCTGCAGCGGCACGATTGCCAGGCTGGTCGTAAAATACTGCTCCGTCTTCGGGACATACACAGAGAAGTCTGCATTGTCCTCGATATTATAATTGCCATACAGAGTCAGTCCCATCAGGTATGCCCCCCTGCTCTTGGTCTCCACCATGTTGCTCAGCGTCTTCTCAAAGAGCGCTTTCTGGGTCACCACTCCGACCACCAGGGTTCCATCCTCGATCAGGCTGATCGTCCCGTGCTTCAGCTCTCCCGCGGCATACGCCTCGGAATGAATATAGCTGATCTCTTTCATCTTCAGGCTTCCCTCAAGACTGATCGCATAGTCAATGCCTCGTCCGATAAAGAAGATATCCTTTGCATTGGCATACTTGCTTGCAAACCACTGGATGCGTTCCTTATCGTCCAGCGTCTTCTGAATCTTCTCCGGAAGCCTTCCCAGTTCTGCGATCAGCTCTCCGTACCGCTGTTCATCGATCAGCCCTTTTGAGAACGCCGCCTGGATCGCCAGGAGATATACCGCGATCAGCTGTGTGCTGTATGCCTTTGTAGTGGCAACGGAAATCTCCGGTCCCGCATATGTATAGAGGATGAAATCACTCTCGCGGGCAATGCTGGATCCTACCACATTGACAATACCCAGCACCGGCACTCCTTTTTCCTTCGCCAGACGAAGTGCCGCAAGACTGTCCGCAGTCTCCCCGGACTGGGATACCACGATCACCAGAGAGTCCTTCATAAGCTTTGGATTCCTGTAACGGAATTCTGATGCAAGATCCACCTCCACCGGGATATCCGCAAGATCCTCCATCACATATTTTGCCACCATTCCAACATGGTATGCCGAACCGCAGGCAACGATATAAATTCTCTCAAGACCTGCCAGCATCTCACAAGTAAGCCCGACTTCAGAGAGATCGATCTGACCGTCCTTTACATAGGCGCCAACCGTATCCTGCACGGCTTTGGGCTGTTCATGGATCTCCTTAAGCATAAAATGCTCATATCCGCCTTTCTCTGCGGATTCTGCATCCCACTTGATCTCCACCATATCCTTATGGATCTCTTCGCGGTCAATATTATAGAAGTGGATCTCATCCTTACCAAGTTCCGCGATCTCCATGTTTCCGATATAGTAAACATTTCTTGTTCTGTCCAGGATAGCAGGCACATCAGAGGCGATCAGACAGCCCGACTCGTTTTTCCCGATAATAAGCGGGCTGTCTTTTCTCGCCGCAAAAAGCCTGCCCGGGCAGTCTTTAAACATCACGCCGAACGCATAAGAGCCTCGGATACGCAGCATTGCCCGGGTAAGCGCTTCCAGCGGCGTCCCGGTCTTCTTATAATAGTAGTCTACCAGCTTAACAGCGATTTCCGTATCAGTCTGAGAATAAAAGCTGTACCCTGACTTAAGAAGCTTTTCTTTTAACTCCTGGTAATTCTCAATAATCCCGTTATGTACGAGCACAACAGATTTATCTTCCGTGCAGTGAGGATGGGCGTTATTCTCAGAAGGCTCTCCATGAGTTGCCCAGCGTGTATGCCCGATACCACAGGTACCCGGCACCGCCATCCCTCCGTCTGTCTTTTCCGAAAGGATCTTCAGGCGTCCCTTGGCTTTCACAACTTCGATCCTGCCCGTCTCCTCATTGCGCACAGCAATACCGGCTGAGTCATATCCTCTGTATTCCAGCTTTTCCAACCCTGACAGCAGGATCGGAGCCGCCGGCTCTTCTCCTACAAATCCAACGATTCCACACATGTGATGTAATCCTCCTTTGTCTTAAAACAAAAAGGTGATAAAATCTTCCCTTATTTTTGAAAATCTTATCACCAATCCAGAACAATATTATTTCTCCAATACAATCAGAAATACTATTCCCGGTTACGGGGTTTATCATAGCATTACAGAGTGCGCTCTGTCAATAGCCTTAGCATCCCCTTATCTTCCTGATGGCACTCTTATTTTTTCATCTTCGGTTCAAAAATGAAAGATGCAATATATCCGAAGATCAGAGCCGCGGATATCCCGACCGCGCTTGCCTTAAATCCTCCCATGAACACTCCGATGAACCCGTGCTTATCTACCGCTTCCTTCACTCCCTGCCACAGGACATTTCCAAATCCCAGAAGCGGCACCCCCGCGCCTGATCCTGCAAACTCCTGGAATGGCTTATATATCCCGCAGAACCCGAGCACGGCTCCCGTGCATACCAGCAGAACCATTACCCGCCCCGGCATTAGTTTCGTCCGGTCCAGAAGGATCTGAACCGCCGCGCAGATCAATCCCCCTGTCACAAAAGCTGTCACATATTCCATATCTTCTTACCTCCCGATCAGCCATTCTCTTTTTGTGCTTCAGCAATGCTCCAGCACGATCCCGTGTGCGATCCCCGGAACACTGGCGCCCTCATTAAAACTTACAGTTGACATCAATGCCCCCGTTGGGACAAACAGAACGCGTTTCCACTCGCCTTTTTCAATCTTCGGGAGTACAAAGGAGGCTAATGTCACTGCCGCGCAGCCACAGCCGCTCCCCCCTGCATGGGTATCCTGTGTCTGCCGGTCAAAGATCGTCATCCCGCAGTCCAGATGCCGCTCCCGGATGTCATATCCCTTCCCTCTGACCAGGTCAAACAGGATAGACTGTCCCACATAGCCCAGATCTCCCGTAATGATCCAGTCATAGTCCTGCTCTGTCCTTCCCATATCTTCAAAATTTCTCACAATCGTATCCATCGCCGCGGGAGCCATGCACGCGCCCATATTCTGTGAATCTTTCAGACCGTAATCCACGATCTTTCCCACAGTCACGCCTGCGATACGGACATGGCTCTTCTCCTGACGCACCTGGCTGTTTTCGTACTTATCCTGTTTGTTCCCTGCCGGTTTTTCAGCTGAACGGACAAGAAACGCGCCGCTCCCTGTCACTGTCCAGTGCGCCGACAGCGGTCTCTGACTGGCATATCCCAGCGGAAAACGAAACTCTTTTTCCGCGCTGCCGAAATGGCTGGAAGTAACGGCAAGCATATACTCGCCATATCCGGCGGCCGCGCTCATCGCCGCCAGGGCAAGCGCTTCCCCGGACGTAGAGCAGGCTCCGTAAAGCCCGAATATAGGAATCTGGAGCCCCTCTACGCCCATAGACGTGGCGATCCCCTGCCTCAATAAGTCGCCTCCGAACAGATAGCGTACATCCTCTGCCGCCACATGGGCTTTTCCAAGCGCCAGGACACAGGCTTCTTTCTGCATTGTGCTTTCCGCCTCCTCCCAGGTCTGCGCCCCGAAGAGATCATCCTCGCTTGTCATATCAAACAGTTTCCCCAGAGGTCCTTCCGCCTCCTTACTGCCAGTCACCGATGCCGCGCTTATAAGATAAGGCGCATTTGCAAATATCAGGCTCTGGCTTCCTTTTACGATCTGATCCATACCGCATCCTCACCTTTTCCGTCTGTCATATGGGTATTATGCGCATGTTTTCCATGAATATGCAGGGTATATTTTCCGAATGATTCCAGATACTAACAAAAGACAGCGCAATCAGGCTGAAAAGAAAGGAGACCGCCTCATGGATAAGATACAGCGCTTAAAACAGGAAAAACAATATGAAGAATATGTCAAACAGAAAACACCGCAGCACAATGTATGGCTGAACATGCTCAAAGCCTTCCTCCTCGGGGGCACCATCTGTTTCATCGGACAGGTCATCAATCACTACTGCGAGCTGAGGAAGCTTAGCGCAGACGACTGCAGCAGCTGGACATCCCTGCTCCTCGTCCTTTTAAGCGTGCTCCTCACCGGCACAGGAATCTACCCCCGTCTCGCGAAATGGGGAGGCGCCGGAGCTCTGGTTCCCATCACCGGATTTGCCAACTCAGTTGCCGCGCCGGCGATCGAATACAAAAAGGAAGGTCAGGTATTCGGCATCGGATGTAAGATCTTCACGATCGCGGGACCGGTCATCCTGTATGGCATCTTCACAAGCTGGGGACTTGGAGTTCTGTACTGGCTGGGGACACTGATCGGATGAATATGCAGCCGCCGCAGACAAAGCAGACAGCGCCGGGGATGGAGGCCTTTCTCCATCTCTGGCGCTGTCTCATATTCATCCCGTCCCTATCCTGTTACGCAGTCACTTCCCATTTTTATCTTTTTATCCACTTTGTTTCTTACTTCACCTGTAATCATGTGTTTTCCCTCTTCAATCAGTCTTTTCTCTTCGATTCATTCTATCATCAAATCCCTTCTCGTGCTACAATGGACAGGTATCTGAAAAACTACCAGACAAAGAGAGGTTTACAGCATGAAATTACATTTTTTAGGCGGTGCCATGGAAATCGGCGGAAGCTGTATTTATCTGAACATAGCAGGGAAGAAGATCCTTATGGACTGCGGGATCCGGCAGTCCGGGTCAAAAGATCCTCTCCCCGACTTTGCAGCCATCCAGGCGCACGGCGGGCTGGACGCGATCCTGGTCAGCCATGCCCACATGGACCACATCGGAACGCTCCCGATCATCAGCAAAGCATATCCGGATGCGCGGATCTATATGACCGCCATGTCTGCGGACCTGACGAGAGTCCTGCTCTACGACAGTCTGAAGATCATGAATTACCGGGAAGATGAGATTCCGCATTACACAGAGCAGGATGTCCTCTCCATGTTAAACCGCATCACCCCCGTCAGGTATCAGACCGCCACACAGATATCTGACGGCTTTACCGTCACCTTCTATCCGGCGGGGCATATCGCAGGCGCGGCCTGCATTAATATCACTACAGATGAGGGCACTGTTTTTTACTCCGGGGACTTTTCCTCTTTCTCCCAGCGCACTATTGAGGGGATCCACATCCCCAAACTGCGGCCCGACATCTCTATTGTGGAGACGACCTACGGCACCAGGCTCCACTCGAACCGCCAGGTAGAAGAGCACAGGCTTGTCTCACTGGTCAGCGAGTGCATTAAAAGCAGGCTAAAGATCCTGATCCCCTGCTTTGCCCTCGGCAGGGCACAGGAAGTCCTTCTGATCCTGCGCGCCGCGATACAGAATAAAGATATTCCCGCAGTCCCGGTTTATGTGGACGGCATGGTCCGAGACATTAACACCATGTACACGCGCAATCCCACCTTCCTGAAAAACGCGCTTGCCAGGAGAATACTGAAAGGGAACGAGCCATTCTACACAAAGGAAATCCAGCCTGTAGCGCCAAACCAGAAGCGTGACGAACTTCTCACAGGCAGCGATCCGGTGATCATTGTCTCCAGTTCCGGCATGCTTACCGGCGGACCCAGCGCGCAGTATGCCCAGAAGCTTGTCTCCTCGGAAAACGCCTGTATCATCATCACCGGTTACCAGGATGAAGAGTCGCCGGGAAGGCAGCTTCTGAACCTGTTGGAAGCCTCATCCTCCCCGGAAAAAGCTGGGACAGAAAGCGGCGTAACGAAAAATGCTCTCCCGGAGAGGAAGCTCACCATTGACGGGACTTCCTATCCGGTCAGATGCCGCATCGAGCAGGTCGGGCTTTCGGCTCATGGCGATAAGGCTGAGATCACAGCACTTTTGAATCGTCTCTCCTCCCGCCGCGTTTTCCTTGTACACGGAAACGAAGACGTGATCCATGAACTGGGAACCGAGCTCGCTTCAGAGGATTTCCGGCGGCATGTATATCTTCCTGAATGCGGACAGGAATACGAAGTCACGCTCCACACAAAACGAAAGCAACTCTCCTTTGTCCCTGCATTTACCATGCAGAAATCCAAAGCATTCTCTTCGGATGACGCAGTGCTTCTGTGGAACTACTGGAGAGCACATTACCCAGGAAAACGGTTTCCTGTTTCTCAGATTGCATTTATCTGGTACGGCAAGAAGATCACCGATGACTCTGTCCTTCAGGAAATGCAGGACATCCTTCTGAACAGCCTGTATTTCTCGCCGAACGCGCGTCAGCTCTTCCTCTTTGAAGCAAATTCGGAAGAAGATGTGGCTCAGGCTCTTGCCCCGAGGGAATTGACGATGCAGGATATAGAAGCTTATATCCAAAAAATCTTTGCCGGCTATGATTACCGTAGGATTGGATTTTACACGGACGCACGGAAGGCACTCCTTCTGTTTGACTATCCTGACAGCCTGGACACAGAAGATTTTAATCGCAGAGCGCATCAGCTTGAAGCGGAAACGGGATGGACGGCAGCCATTAACCCCTCGATGAACCACAGTGCGGCAGGCGGTCTTCTCCACACACTTTTTTCAGACAGACTCGGGAAGGTCTCTTATTACAATGAGCGGAAATGCTATGCGGTCACCCTGACCTCTGCCTCAGAGGACAACGAAACTGCGGGGACAGAATTCTGCCGGGTGACCGGATGGTCTCTGATCATAAACGGGCAGTTATACGGCAAAGCCGGGCTTAAATATCCCGATAATCCGGATACCAAAACTGATCTTCAGGAAAAAATGGAATTCAGCCCCTCCTCACCTTGCCCTGAACCAATCGAGCAGAATCTTGCCTTTTCCTGCATTGACTGTGAATTTTCTTCTATTCCCGGCAAACCTGAGAAGAAAAGCCTGAAACATGATACTGTGGGAAAATATATTGAACTGAACTTCCTGTCTCCCGAAATCGGGCTGAGGTCCCGGGATGTGATCCAAAGATGCGCGAACCAGACCGGATGGCGCATCCGCATTGCAGACAAAGTAAATCAGACAGCTCTTTTTCAGAATGCAGTAAGTCTCTGCACAAAATACGGAATTGGTCTGAAAAAAAATCCTTCCTATCTGCCCCTTGAGAAAACCATCTCATTAAAACTCTCCACGGAGATCGATCCAGAAATAATTACAAAAATGCAGGAAGAATTTTTCAAAAAAACAGGCTGCCCTTGTAATTTTACAATATAACTTATGAGAAGCATGGAGCCTGCCTCTTTCTACTCTCTCAGCAGTCAGAGGCAGGCTCTCCCTCTCCCCTGCAGATCTTACGGCACACTCTGTCATACGTGTATATGCCGTTGACTTCTTCCTCCACATCAGACCACTGGGTATATACGCTGGCACATAGTCCCTCGGGGATCAGCGCTTCCACTTTTTCCATCAGTTCCTTATACGCATGGTTCAGTGAAGACCGGCTTTCATGCGCCCCATATCCGTACAGCTCATCACATGCACAGTGACCTTTTTCCCGGAACGTATACCCGCCGATCTCTGAGAGCGCAGATGCCCTTTCCTTTTCCGGCTTCACCTTAAGCTGAAAGAAATAATTATGCACACTGTTAAAATCTCCGCCGCCCTGGTCAAACCATCCGCTCGCCTGGTCAATCAGGCGGGAAGGATCGCATTCCCGGGCGGTCCGGGTCAGCTTCTCCGCCTGGAACTGCCCCCAGCCTTCATTAAATATCACCCATGTGCAGATGCTCGGATGTCCTTTCAGCAGACGGATCGTCTCCTCCATCTCACGGACGAATTCCCGTTTTCCCCGATCATCCGTCCTTGCCAGAAGGCGGGCATGGCTGTCACGGACCCGGATTTTTCGCCAGGAAAGCACCGTACCCAGATAGGTCACGAACCAGGGCTTGTAAACCCCTCCGCCATTCACCATATCCTGCCAAACCACCATTCCCATGCGGTCACAGTGATAGTACCATCTCTGGGGCTCGATCTTCAGATGCTTGCGTACCATGTTAAACCCTGTCTTTTTCATTTCCTGAATGTCAAAAATAAGTGCTTCATCTGATGGTGCGGTGTACAGTCCATCCGGCCAGTATCCCTGGTCCAGCACCCCATTCTGAAACTGCGGCTTTCCATTCAGGCAGATCCTGGGGATTCCTTTTTCATCCTTTGCAACAGAAAAGCTCCTTAGAGCAAAATAACTTGTCACCATATCCTCGCCGGATCTTACATCAAAATAATACAGCCACGGCTCTTCGCAGGTCCAAAGCTTCACCTCCGAAAGAGTGATCTCAATTCCTTCACCTGTCCTGCCTTCCGCGCGGCAGAGGATATCTCCGCTGCGGGGATTCCTGCTGCAGTTACTGCTGCAAGGGCTCTCTGAATAGATTCCCGGACGCCTGATGACCACGCTCACCGGCTTCCCCTCACCTGCATCCGAAGTTACTCTTATCCGTACCATTGTTTCTCCTAGATCAGGCACTGCTTCCACGGACTGGATATACTGCCCCGGCACTTCTTCCATCCAGACAGTCTGCCAAATACCGCTCTGTGCAGTGTAGAACATGCCGCCCCGTTTCAGCTTCTGTTTTCCCCGGGCATGATAAGAGGTGTCACTCAGATCCTTGACTGCTGCCACGAGTTCATTCTCCCCGTCCCTCACTGTCTCCGTGATATCTGTCTCAAATGGAAGATATCCTCCTGTGTGCCTTGCCACTCTTTTCCCGTTCACATAGACAACACATGCCTGATCGACAGCTCCAAAATGCAGGATCAGCCTGTGTCCCTCTGCTCTCCGCCCTTCCCAGCCAGTCAGAATAAAGCTCCTGTGATACCATAGATATTCATCCGGCTGAAGCTGTCTTGACACTCCCGAAAGCACGCTCTCCGGTGAAAACGGTACAAGGATCTTCCCGTCGTACTCCTTCGGCATGCGGAATTCCTTGGTAAACGCGTAATCCCAGTATCCGTTCAGATTCACATAACTGTCCCTGGTCATAAGCGGTCTGGGATATTCTGCAAGGACATGGTCCGGGTCAAGCTCTTTTCCCCATCTTGTATAAAGCTGTTTCATGCTCTCTGCCTCCTGCGGTCATTGAATTTCTCTCAGCGCTATCACTATTTTTCTATTTCTTCTCTTTCTTATTTTTCCTGCGCAGCATCTGCAGCGGAAGGATCACAGTCACTCCTGCCGCCAGTGCTCCTCCTATAATCAGCACAGCCGCGCCTGCCGCATTTCCCGAGCCCGCCGAGATCAGAAAACGGGGGATCAGCAAAAATACAACTGTAAATATAATACATAGTTTTCCGCAGAAGCTGTTGGCATATTCCCAGCTTTCTTTACTTTTCATGGCTTCTTTCACATGATATCCCGCCTTCATATCCGGATATGAAGAACGGCCGCGCAGCACAACAATCCCCGTAACTGCAAAGATTAGAGCAAGTATATGATAGAGGATAAGTATCATTTCACTCATATTGTCAGATCTCCTTTTTATGCCTTCATAAATATTGACCGGACACAGCCCGGCCGGAATGTCCCGGACTCGAATGTGAATGTCCGCTCTGCTCCATTATAAAATAAGACACGCCAAAGTACAATCTGGATTTATCCCACAGATATAACTGTCTCGATCACAAGGAAGTTCTCTCCCCCTGCCTCCGGGAAGTGTCTGAAATGCCCCGCGGGATCCACTGCCTCCCATTTCTGTATTTCCAGTGACACTCTTTCCTCCCTTCGGATATTCACCTGCTCTCTGTCCCGCGGTGTCTCAAAGTAGGAGAAAAGGAGATTTTCATGAAGAGAGATCATCTGATATCTATCTCCGGTCAGAAGCCCTTCTTCTACAATTGCCTGATGGTGGCACACATAGGAAAACAGTTTATCCGGATACAGCACCGCGATCCTGCCGCAGCGCTTATCCGGCGCTTTCTTACGTTTCCACGTTTCCAGGTCTTTCGGCGTGTCAAACCAGAAGACCGGGTACATGTATGCCCAGTGTGTTTCTCCTGAAAGTTCCTGCCATGTATGAAGAAACGGCGCCATTTCCGGGAACCACTGCTCCGGGATTTCTGTCCAGTCCGGCTGATCTTTCCGGCTCTTTGTGTCATGATCTCTTCCCTCTGTCACATATTCCATATACAGAAATAAAAGCTCATGATAACGGAACAGCCCGCCTGTCAAAAGACGTCCTTCCTGTTTCTCTTTTTCCATCTTCCGGCGGCATGCAAGGACAGCTCTGTCGAACTTCTCCTCTGCCATATCTTTTCTCAAAGCCGCGCGGTACTGTGCTCGTATAATCTGTTTCATCCTATCTGTCCTCTCCATCCTTCCGGCAGATATCTCTGTGTTGCCCTCAGCATGTCATCCACAAGCTGCCGGATATCTTTTTCTCCACATTTTTTCCCTTTTACCAGCGGATCATTCATAAATGCCCGTACCACTGCCTCCCTGTCACATCCGAGCGCGGCTCGGAGGATAGTCTCATGGTTTTCTACATGCGGCATTACAAGGGCTCGGATATCTTCAGGCAGTTTTCCCGCATAAAGCGGCCGCACCGCATCCCGTTCAAATACCGCGTTCGTCTCTACGACCGCGTCAGCCGGAAGATTTGCAATCTGGAGCGCACTGTTCGGGATATTAACATTACTTACCATCCGTGTCAGACCACAGAGCGCTTTGATCAAAAGGATTCCTTCCTCCCCCGTAGGTTTGAGCTCCACGCTCTCCTTCCCGCTCAAGAGCCTCCTGCTCTTTGCAAGCCGCTCTTTCAAATCTTCTTTTCTCCACGCCACAGTCGTCAGCGCAAATTTCCATTTTTTCACCGTTGCCGGGTCATTCAGATATTCATCTCCCGGCATGAATTCCGCGAGATGGCGGTCTCCTGCAGCTGCTATCATTCCGTAACGCCTAAAAAGATCAAATTTTACTCTGTGTGTGCAGGCAAAGCAGGCATTTGCCCAGTTCATGTCCCTTTCTTCAAAGCCCTCCTCAAAATGCTCATCCACATATTTTCTGTAAACAGGGAACAGATCCATCCCCATATACGATGCATAGTCAAACCATGTGAAATGATTGATTCCCAGCACATTAACATGGATGTCTTTTCTCTTTATATCCTGAAGCCCATACTCTTCCTCCAGAATACCTTTGAGTACCTTCTGTGTGCCGAACACTTCATGGCAGCATCCAAATGCTTTGATCCCCGGGAAAGTATGATACAGCGTCTTCACACACAGGGACATCGGGTTCGTGTAATTAATAACCCACGCCTCAGGCGAATATTCTTTTACCGCTTCAGCGATCTGTACGAACATGGGGATCGTGCGGAGAGCACGCATCATCCCCCCTGGCCCCGCCGTATCTCCCACCGACTGCCAGATTCCCAGCCGTTCCGGAAGATGCACGTCTGCCTCCATCTCATCGAATGTTCCCGGAAGGATGGAAATGACTGCAAAATCAGCTCCTGTGAGAGCTTCTTCCAAAGTGGCGCAGGTTCTGTATTCCCACTTTCCTTTTGCATCCGTCCTTGCACTGACCGCATTCCCGATCACCTCGTTTGCCTCTGCCGCCTCTCTGTCAATATCATATAACCGTATTGTACCGCTCATGTCCGGCTCCAGGGCCAGATCTGTCATAAAAGTCCACGCCCATCCGCGGGAGCCCCCTCCGATATAAGCTATCTGCACGTCCTCTGCTTTTTTGTTATCACATTTCATCGTCTGCACCTCTCTGCGTCCAGGATGCCGTCATAAACCCGGAGTCCTGTTTTTTATTTTTGTATCGATTATTATAAAGAAATATTGTATAATAATCTCGCACAATATTGTCTATTTTATTATTTTTCATATGATATTTACTTTCAATGTTGGGGAAATACTATGCAGAATGTACTTTTTGAGGAATCAATAGATGGGCTGTACATCAGCCGGGTCGTACGGGACTTTAAATTTACAATGTCAGACGTACATATCCATTATAATGACTATGAAGTCTATTATCTGCTCGAAGGGGAGCGGTGCTATTTCATAGGGACAAAAATTTATCATCTGAAACAGGGCAGCCTTGTATTTGTCCGGCGCAATGTGATCCACAAGACCGCGCTTTCCCGGGAAGCACACCATGACAGGATCCTCCTGGAGATTTCGCGTTCATATCTCGAGTCAGTGTTCGCCATAACAGGGGAACTGTCACTACCGGAATTTTTCAGCGATGACTGCATTATCCTTCCTCTCGAGAGCGGGGAACAGGATTTTATAGCAGAACTTCTGCTGGCAATAAGCAGGGAACTCCGAACAAAAGACTGCGGATTCGGGCTGCTGACAAAAAGTCTCATTGCCGAACTGTTTGTTTTTGCCAAACGATTGGAAAAAAAGACCGTTGATGCTGCCTCTGTACGCACGGATGATCCCCGTCACAGACAGATAGAAAAAATAGCATGCTATATAGCAGAAAACTGCTGTTCCCCGCTTTCTCTCAATTCCATAGCCGAACATTTCTATATGAACAAATGCTATTTAAGCCGGATCTTCAAAGAGGCTACCGGGTTTACGGTCAACGGGTATCTGCATGCCCGGCGGATCCAAAAAGCGCGTGCTCTATTAGTACAGGACCCAATGAATATCTCCGAAATATCCGAGGCGGCGGGATACGAAAACCTGACTTATTTTGAGCGGGTATTCAAAAAACATACCGGAATGTCACCTCTGGAATACCGGAAACAATACGGGAAAAGGGGTCGGAGGATTTCGGGGGATATATTCTGAACTTTCAGAAAATATCCCTTGAAATCCTCCGACCCCTTACACTTTTTACAGATTGCCGAGCAATTTATCAATACTTACAAGTTTTACACTGAGGACAAAGATATCTGCCGCCACGGCAAGCTCTTGCGGCGTCGGATAAGACGGCGCGATGCGGATGTTGCTGTCGTGCGGATCCTTTCCATACGGGAATGTAGCGCCGGCGCCCGTCATCACCAGCCCTGCCTCTTTTGCCTTTGCTACGATTGCCTTCGCACAGCCTTCCATTGCGTCAAAGGAAATAAAATATCCGCCGAGGGGCTTGATCCATGAACCGATGCCCAGGCCGCCCAGTTCTCTTTCCAGGACTTCGATCACTGCCTCAAACTTCGGGCGCATGATGTCCGCGTGTTTCTTCATATGCTCTACAATACCGTGTACATCCTTGAAGAAACGTACATGGCGGAGCTGGTTCACCTTGTCGTGTCCGATTGTCTGGAACTTCAGCATGTCACGAATATCTTTTAAGTTTGCCTCAGATGCCGCGATCGCTGCGATACCGGATCCGGGGAAGCTGATCTTGGATGTAGAGGAGAACTTATATACCATATCCGGATTGCCTGCTTTCTTACACTCGCTTAAAATCTCGATCAGATAATCCTGCTTATCCTCATACAGATGATGTACACAGTATGCATTATCCCAGTAGATCCGGAAATCTTCTGCCGCCGGTTTCAGGTTTGCGAAGCGGAACACAGTCTCGTCAGAATATGTGATGCCCTGCGGGTTGGAATACTTCGGCACACACCAGATTCCTTTCACTGCCGGGTCTTCGCTGACCAGTTTTTCTACCATATCCATGTCCGGTCCTGTGGGAGTCATAGGTACATTGATCATCTCAATACCGAAGTGCTCTGTAATGGCAAAATGCCTGTCATATCCGGGCACCGGGCACAGGAATTTCACCTTGTCAAGCCTGCACCACGGTGTGCTTCCCATCACCCCGTGGGTCATTGCCCGCGCTACTGTATCATACATCACGTTCAGGCTGGAGTTTCCGAAGATGATCACATTATCCTTAGGCACTTCCATCATATCGGCAAGAAGCTGCTTCGCCTCTGCGATCCCGTCAAGACCTCCGTAATTCCGGCAGTCCACTCCGTCCTCGCAGATCAGGTTCGCGCTGCTGTTGAGCACATCCATCATGCCCATCGAGAGATTGAGCTGCTCAGCGGACGGCTTTCCTCTGGACATATCCAGTTTCAGACCTTTTGCCTTCACTTCTGTAAACTGAGCCTCAAGCCCGTTTTTCAGTTCCAATAACTCTTCTTTGCTTAAATCTTTGTACGCAGTCATTGCAGGACTCCTCCACTTTCTTTTTTACTCACTGTCTGCTATTGTATATAATTTATGACAGTTCGTCAATGCTTTCTTGCATTATTTTATTTTTTATCAACGTATTTTCAGGGAAAAGGTATTTATTTTTGAAATTTCTTTTTTATATTCATTCATTTTAACAGGTTTTCCTTTATTCTCAGAAGCTGGCCCGCCAAATTTTCTATCTCTTCTTCCCTGAAGCCGCGGCACAAAGTCTGTTCGATTTCCGCAAATCCGGATCTCACTGCTTCTGCCTTCTCCCTTCCCGCCTCTGTCAGGCTGATCCGGCAGGAACGACGGCAGGCCGGGTCTCTCTCCTTTTGTATCAATCCCTGCTTTTGCAGCTTATCCAGAGTCCGGGACATGGTCGTCACATCAAGCATGCATGCATCTGCGATCTCCCTCTGGGTAACATCTGGGTGTGTATCCACAAATACGAGGATCCGCGCCTGCCCCTGCCCGGGCGTCAGACCGATCCCAAGAAGAAATTCCTGCACCTGCTTCCTCTTGATGAGTTCGATCTCAAATAAGATTTCCCTTAACTGCTGTCTCATCGTCTTTTCTATCCTCCCGTTTCTTTCTGTCTGCATATTCCATCTATTCTAATTCATACATTCCTGTATAGAGCTGGTAATACCGTCCTTTATGTTCCAGAAGCTCCTCATGGTCTCCTCTCTCGATGATAGTCCCGTGTTCCAGGACCATGATTGCTTTGGAATTGCGGACAGTTGAAAGCCTGTGCGCGATCACGAACACGGTCCTTCCTTCCATGATTGCATCCATGCCCTTTTCTATCAAACGCTCTGTCCTCGTATCAATAGACGAGGTCGCTTCATCCAGGATGAGCACAGGCGGATGCGCCGCCGCGGCCCTGGCAATGGCGAGAAGCTGTCTCTGCCCCTGAGAAAGGTTGCTCCCATCGCTGTAAAGCATCGTTTTATATCCGTCCGGAAGCCTGCGGATAAATGAATCCGCATTGGCAAGCCTGGCCGCCTCTTCAACTTCATCATCCGCTGCCGCCAGATTTCCATACCGGATATTATCCGTGATCGTACCGGTAAAGAGATGGGTATCCTGTATGACCATTGCAAGAGAACGTCTCAGATCATCTTTGCGTATTTCTCTTATATCGATCCCGTCATAGAGTATCCGTCCCCCCTGGATCTCATAAAACCGGTTGATCAGATTAATGATCGTAGTCTTCCCTGCTCCGGTAGATCCCACAAACGCGATCTTCTGACCGGGCTTTGCATACAGACTGATCCCATCGAGCACCTTCTTCTCCGGCACATATCCAAACGTCACATTCTCAAATCTGACATCGCCCCGCAGAGGGGTCAGATCCCCCTTCTCATCCTGCCATGCATATTCTGTCTTTCCGGTACGCACCAGGCGTACCTTTCCCTCATCGATCTCCGGTTCCTCATGCATCATCTCGAAAATACGCTCAGCCCCTGCAAGAGCGGACAGGATAAAATTCACCTGCTGGGTAAACTGATTCAAAGGCATCGCACTCTGGCGCACATACACGAGGTAAGCGGCAAGACTCCCCAGATCCATCAGCCCTGCAATAGCGAGCAGTCCGCCTGCACACGCGGACACCGCATAGTTTGCGTACGACAGAGACACAATGCTCGGCACCATCATCCCAGAGTACCCGAGAGCTTTTGTGGACGCCTTCCGGAGCGCTTCATTTTTCTCCCTGAACACTTTCAGGTCCTCTTCCTCGTGATTAAAGACCTTTTCCACCTTCTGCCCTGCCGCCATCTCTTCTACAAAACCGTTGATATCCGCAAGATATGCCTGCTGCCTGTCATAATACTCTTTGCTCCGTCTTCCGTTCCATTTAATGAATATAAACATGATACACAGGAACACGATCACGATCAGAGACATATACACATTGAGAACGAGCAGCATGACTACAGTGCCAGTCAGAGTCAGAGAACTCTGGATTACCATGGTAAAGCTGTTATTGAGCGCTTCCTGCACCGTATCCACGTCATTGGTAAACCGGCTCATCAACTCTCCGTGTGTGTGGTCGTCGAAATATTTTAAAGGCAGCTTCTGCACATGTGCAAAAAGGTCCCGTCGGATATCCGCCGCCACTTTCTGTGATGTCTTTACCATCAGCCGGTTATACCCAAATGTCGACAGCGCTCCGCACAGATACATGATCCCCATTCCGGTCAGGGCACAGATGAGTCCTCTGATATCCCCCGGCAGGATGAACTGATTGATCACCGGTTTGAGAAGGTATGTTCCCGCTACATTTGCCCCTGTACTTATAAACACCAGCACCGCTACAACAAGCAGGAGCCATTTATGATATCCCATATAGCGGAACAGTTCTGCGAGCGCTTTCTTTGTGTTTTTCGGGCGTTTATATCCGGTATATCTTGCCATTACAGATCCGCTCCTTCCCTCTGGGAATCATAGATCTCCTGATAGATCTCATTTCCTGCCATCAGTTCCTCGTGCGTGCCAATGCCCTGCACCTTCCCGTCATCCAGCACAATGATCTGGTCCGCATGACGCACAGATGAGATTCTTTGGGCAATGATGATTTTCGTCATATCCGGGAGCTTCTGAGCGAGCTGCTCTCGTATCCGTGACTCCGTAGCCGTATCCACCGCGCTCGTAGAATCATCAAGGATCAACACCTTCGGTTTCTTCAGGATCGCGCGGGCAATGCAGAGACGCTGTTTCTGTCCTCCGGAGATATTCACTCCTCCCTGCCCCATTTCCGTATCATAACCCTTCTCAAGACGGCCGATAAATTCGTCTGCCCCTGCGATCCGGCAGGCTTCCTCAACCTCCTCCCTGGAGGCGCCGCTGTCGCCCCACAGCAGGTTTTCCATGAGAGTACCGGAAAAAAGCGTATTCTTCTGGAGAACGACCGCCACCGCATCCCGCAGATGTTTCAGTGGATATCGCTCCACCGGCTGTCCGTCGATCAACAGCTCTCCGGCAGAGATATCATAGAGACGCGGTATAAGCTGGACCAGAGTGGTCTTTGCCGAACCCGTCTGACCAACAATCCCCACAGTCTGTCCCGCCCTGATATGCAGGCTTATATCCGAAAGCACATATTCTGCCGCTTCCTTCTTATATTTAAAGTAAACATGCCTGAACTCAATCTCGCCCTTTGTGACCGCGATATCCCGTGCCTGGTCTTCTTTGATATCAATCTCTTCATCCAGCACTTCAATGATCCTCCTGCCGGATGCGAGGGAACGCGTGAGCATAAGAAAGATATTCGAGATCATCATCAGGGAATTCAGGATCTGGAGTACATAGCTTAAAAATCCTGTCAGTTCTCCTACCTGCATCGTCCCCACTCGGATCATTCCCCCTCCGAACCAGAGAATGCTGATGATCGTACCGTACATAACGAACTGCATTGCCGCCATATTGGTCATGGCAAGCTTAAACGCCCTCTCGGACTGGGTCTGGAGATTTGTATTTACCTCCCCGAACTTGCGGATTTCATACTCTCCTCTTACATAAGCCTTGACTACCCGGACCGCTGTCAGGTTCTCCTGGATGATCCTATTCACCAGATCAATCGCTCCCTGCATCTTTGCATACAGGGGACGCACATTTTTTATGATCAGATACAGGCAGATCCCAAGCGTTGGAAGCGCCACAAGGAACACAACCGCCAGCTTGGCATTGATCGAGAAGGCAACTGCCGTGGCTGCGACCAGCATGACAGGACCCCTGCACGCCGGACGCAGCCCGCCTGAAATACCGTTCTGGATATTGGTCACATCACTGGTCATCCTGGTCACAAGTGAAGAGATCTGAAAGTGGTCCACATTAGCAAAGGAAAACTGTTGGAATTTCGCATACTCTGCTTCTCTCAGATTTGCGCCCAGTCCCTGCCCCGCGAGAGCAGAAAACTTGGCGCTCCCTATACCGAGGAGCAGGGCAAGGACTGCACACACAAGCATCCAGTCCCCCTGCCGGAAAATGTACTGCCGATCCCCTGCAGCGACTCCGATATCCACGATATCAGCCATGATCAGAGGGATCAGAAGCTCAAAAAGTGACTCCGCTGTAATACATAGAGCCGCAAAGATAAGATATTTTTTATATTTCCCAGAATAAGAGAAAATCCTCCGTATCATAGAGAGTACACGCACCTTTCGCAAATCTGCACACAGCAGAAGTCTGAAACACACAGCAAAGTACCACCGGTCTGAAATTCATCTTACTGCCATGTCAATAGTTGTATATGCAACTATTGTATGCACAACCTCTATGTTATGTCAATCTGGATTTGTCGGGGAACCTGGGAGTGAGTAAAGCGGACGAAAACACCCGCAAATCCAGATTGATCAAATAACCTCAAAGTGTCTCAACGCTTTCTCGATCCCCTCATTATCTACACTGTCGGTGACATAATCCGCGCTTTTTTTCACCATATCATCAGAGTTTCCCATTGCGATTCCAATGCCGGCAGACTCTAACATTTCTATATCATTTTCTCCGTCTCCAAATGCCATGGTCTGCTGAATCAAAATACTATTTTCCTTCAAATACTGCCTTATGCCAGTTACTTTACCTCCGTGCCGGGAAATGATATCCACAGCCCTGTTATTCCACCGTGTTATCTTACATGCCGGCAGTATGGTCTTCAGCGCATCTTCTTTGTCCTTTCCCACATAAGCAATGGCCTGGTAAATCTCTCCCCCGGCGTATTCCCCTGTTTCAGGTACATCTGAGGATATTTCTTTCTGCGTCTTTTTGACCTCCTTGTTTACGAAATTGATATACATTCTCTCTTGCTCCACCAACAGGATCGGAATTTCCTTCATTTCAAACAGCCTGATGATCTGCTCTTTGTCCGCGCCTGTAAGCGCAGAACTGCTCAGGACCGCCTGTTGTCCGTCCAGGCACAGCTGTCCGTTCAGAGTGATATATGCGTCAAACTCAATATCTTTGACAGGAAGTTTCTTCAATTCCCCCATATGCCTTCCCGTCGCAATGATACATTGTATCCCTTTTTCCTTTAACTGCCGGACAGCCTTCCTTGTGCTGACGGACACTTCTCCCCGTGTATGAGAAACCAGTGTTCCGTCGACATCGAAAAAAACTGCTTTTATCATTTTTAACATTTTCCTCTTATATATTTTCTTTTGTTTTATCTGTCTTACAGCATTTTCACGCGATATGTTATCACCATTCTTATTTTTGCGCAAGCCGGTAACCGATAGATATACTCTCTCCTGACACAGGCTGCAGATCCGTCTTTTCTGCGCTAGTTTTCAAATTTTATAATGCCGTCTCAGCTATTTAGATTTTTTTCTAAATATCCGTTGACATTTACCCGCTTTTGCCATATATAGTATTTAGAAAAATTTCTAAACACTTACCTTTTATATGATATTAAGAAAGGAGTGATCTGTTGAGCTTTGCCGAGACATTTAAAGCATTATCAGATCCCGTAAGGCGGCAGATACTGGAACTGCTGAAAAACGGCAGGCTTTCAGCCGGAAATATTGCCGGGCACTTTAACATGACCCAGGCAACTGTGTCCTATCACCTGAAGGTCCTGAAACAGGCGGATCTGATCCGTGAGACGCGGGAAAAAAATTTTATTTTCTATGAACTGAACCTGACGGTCTTAGAAGAAATCATGATGTGGCTGTCAGAACTGAAAGGAGAAACCTGATCTATGAAAGACTATAAAAAAACAATCATCATCACCACACTGGTCACACTGCTCCCGATCCTCCTCGGGATCATCCTGTGGGAAAAACTTCCGGACAGTATCGCTACTCACTGGGGAGCGGACGGTCAGGCGAACGGCTGGTCAAACAAGGCTTTCGCCGTATTCGGGCTTCCCTGTATACTCGCAGTGATCCACCTCTTTTCTGTCTGCATCACGCTCAATGACCCTAAGAGGAAAAATATCCACAAGAAACCTCTGACCCTGATATTTTGGATCATGCCCATTGTCTCCCTCGCGACCAATGGTTTTACCTATGCAGCCGCCCTGGGGTCAGATATGGATATTAGCCTCATTATCTCTATACTGATAGGAAGCCTGTTCATCATACTGGGGAATTACATGCCCAAGCTCCAGCAGAACTATACTGTGGGCATTAAGCTCCCCTGGACTCTGAATAGTACCGAAAACTGGAATCGCACCCACCGCCTCGCCGGAAAGTTTTTCATAGCCGGAGGAATTTTGATAGCGGTCAGCGGCTTTCTTTCTCCCCTCTTCGGAGAGACTGCCGGGCTCATTATATTGATCACGATCACCCTGGTTTGCGTTGTAATACCGATGGGATATTCATTCTGGCTATTCAGGAAAGGGATTTAAATCCTAATTTGTGTGTGAGGACGGACGGTCTGAAAAGGTCCGAAAACCGCTGAGCAAATGTGTCGAGGACGTATTCAGCGCGGAGGTAT